>JGI20166J26741_11489806_pt1 | contig 12905 bp, 5 predicted proteins | sample TergutCu122P5_FD_26741 | JGI IMG/M metagenome (IMG submission 26741)
GGGGGGGGGGGGGGGGCCTGGAGACCTAAGGGCGTGTAATGGGATAGCTTTAAACTTGTTTTCTCTTTTTACGTTTTGAAGAACCTGGGTGCTATATGTATCATCTCCATTAATATTAAAAGCTCTGCATCTTGCTTACACAGATTATTCACGTGTTCCATATGATACTCAGACAAATGATTATTTCCTTAAACAGAGTTAAACGGTTCGTCTTTATAACAAAATTTAATACAAAGCTTAAATGAGTCAACAATATTTTCAATAAAAGCTATTTATACTCTATACTGGGATAAAATAAATCACTCCAGAACGCCTAGTCGAAAATACAAAGCAAGCCATCAGACAATATACAATAATTACCGTATATTACATATGACATTATGATAAACTTTGTCGTCAAGTGTTATAGGACACTATGTATGAACCTAAGTGACCACTGATTCATATCAGGATATACCGTACAACACGACGGAGGTTTCAACTCACGTTTTATACGTGAAAGCTCTTTAATTTTCCACAGTTTGCTTAATAAACATTCAGTAAATAAAGACGGCTCTTCAATTTCACATTTATTAACTAAGGTAAATGCTTTGAAATACAAAACGTGCAGCGTAAACGCTGACAGAATTTTTGTACTTACGGTGAAGACTCCTGACGACACCTTGAATATACGAGTATAATCGAAACATATGCAGTTTACACCGCAGCTCGATATTTATGAAGAGACACGTTTTCATGTTTCAGTAACATGCGTTATGCTTCATGTGAAACAAATGAGGTATGCGCCGGCAATCGACAGGAAACGGAAATACGAGTACAAGCAGCGTTATCAAGCAGTACACTGAGTCGCAAATAATTCTCGCCTTACCACAGGTACAAACGTACCGACTAATGGCATACTTTTACAACTAACAAAATTTCCAGTCCTATGATTTTTCACTCTATTCCAGGGGTGACCAGCCAGACGAGATCCGGGAGTCGCATTTTAGGAAGGAATTTACGCAAGAGTCATGTCTTTATTTATTAAGTTAAACGTAAGGTAGCAACACTGTCCATTGCCGGAAAGATCGCAACCAGCGCTTGGTGTTGGCAACACAAAGAAGTAATGCTTGTTGTTGAAGCCGCTACTCCATTAATAAAATAAAATATTTTCCCTCAGCTGATGGCTTCTCACTTCTCTCCATCCAACTACAATGTGTTAGTTTCAACTGCTTATAATTATACTTTCTTTGGAAAATCTTTCGAAATCCCCTTCACAGTCAGCCTCGTGTGCATGTAAACTACCTGAATTTTTTGTTAAGGTCAACTTTCGTAACCCGCACCAATGACGTGAACGAGACGCGTTGTCGCCACCCTTGCTCTATTCCATTCACACAAGAAGTGCCTTTGTGAATCTAAAGCCTTAAGACGATTTTACCAGTGTTAATTGTTGCATAAGGTGTAAAGCTGTAGTCGAAAGAACTGGGAATAACGTGCAAATTACACATTTGACATTTCTGGAGATAACGGAACGCCTCTAGATTCGTTCGGATTCGATTTACTCGGCAATCTTAGATGAATATTAAATTTCCGTTCATCCTACACCTTCCAGTTACGTCCTCGTCTAAGAACTGCGCTATTCAGACAACGTATGTCTGTGGCCATTTATGAAGAGAAAAGCTGGCAGTCGCTCATCTAGGCCAGCAATGACCGCACTTAGTATACATGAGTGTGCTTCTTATACAAATGCTTTTGTCACTTACAGCAACAAAAAGCTATGATATTTCATAAAACTTACGAATTACTCGCTTTTCCGTACCAAGAAGTAGAGACAAATCATTAATATTCTTCTAAAGCATCCGTATTTGATATTTTAATTATCGATGATGGAGACGTGATGATCAAACAAACCTAGTCAATCCTGCTAGTGGATAAATATACAGGCCTAATTATATTTATACTAAACTTTTTGTACAACAAGGTGTTAATTATCCGATAGTATACTACTACATGTTTCGGCTGTCCAGATCAGCCATCATCAGGTAGGTGTCGGATACACAAAACGAATATAAAGGGCGGCGTCTGCCCCTATGTATTTTTTGCGTACCCAGCACCTACCTGACGATGGCTGATCTGGACAGCCGAAACGTGTTGCAAAGTGTAATAAAAGACTAATGTACTGTATCTGTATGGTTTTGTTTGGTCGGATAATTAATACACTATTGACAAGAAACACACAACGGGACGATGTCACCCAAGAAAATTTTTTGCTCTTTTCTCATTCCTTAATTTACAGTATCAAATTTATATTATCAAAGATACTCTATTCGCTACAGTGACTAGACTATGGACTAAACTATGCGGGGTTCGATTCCCGTCTGGAACAAGATATTTTTCTTTTGCTCTAGGGCCCACCTAGACTCCTGTTTAACCGGAAATGGGGGCTTCTTTCCCCTGGAGCAAGGCGACCGCGGCCAGTCACTTCCATTCAGTGCTGACGTTAAAAATGACTGCAGCTATACTTCTGCTCCCCGAATATGCCTTCATGGCGTGTGCTTTACCTTGAACAGTCGATGAAGAACAAAACACGTCTGCAGTCAATTTTCATTAAAAACTGTAGATGTTACATTATTAATTCCAGCGGATTCTTCCTCTTCCCATCACTGTATTACTAACTCTTGTTTATTTCTGCTTTATGCTACATAGAATCCTTTCGCTTGGTTTTTATGCTTGTTTATTTTAAGACAGAAAGTCATGTACAGCATTAAGCCTAATATTAGCTTCTCTGAAACAAGGAAGCGCAAATAAGCGGATTCACAACCCGTAACGCAGCAACCCAAAAGATTCATATAACAACCACTTTTAAGAGTCCTGTTATTATTGCATGCAAACCTTATCACCGGGTTTCCTTATCTATCCCCTCAGTTTCTATTTGCTTAAGTTACTTTCACTAATTATAGATGTTAGGGAAACATGCTTGGGTTCATTTTATTTTCCCAAATTACACCTTGCAAGCTATACGTGACGAAATTTGAGGCGAATCCATCTCGTACTGACCAGACTACTGAAAATATTACGCTGCTACGAACTGCTTATTTCAATTCAGGTATTCTTGGAGAATGGAAAAGTTTATCTCAGTCGTAGCTTCAGTTTGGAGGCACAAGTAATAAGACTGAAGGTGTCGGAAGTTTACATGGTCATTTCGTTCGGTTCTTTTCGACAGGTTTGCAGAAGACGGAACCAAACCATGCAGGAAAATCCGGCCGTCCCGAGAAGGGGCATGTTTACGAACAAAGAGATGCAAGTAGGCATAAAACTTACTTTCTTTTTGCATGGATTTCAAGTCCTTCAGATCTGTCAGTATAATTATTATTGCTGTTGTTTTAGGGTATGTATGTGAACAACTTGCTACTTAAGTACGAATTCATGTTCTGTATGTGACTTTAAATATTTTGGAATTGCTATAACCTCCACGAAATCGTGTCGTTGCCGCATTTGTAAATTATATATGTACTGTAAAAATTACACAATAATTAAGCGATTATATATAGAATATATATATACATCATTTATTAAAAGTTTTAAACGCCCGGACCGCGGACCAGCCCACAATAACGGTAGAGGCCCTTTGCCAATAAATAAAGACTGGACAAGGCTGGTGTACGGTGTCATAATGGAGCCTGGTCACAAAAGGATTGTACATCGATCGTTCAGACAACTATCTTTCCTCGAAAATACCATATAGGCCACAGTTTTGAGAAATCGGCTATTATTTTTACGATAATACGTCACTGACACATATTTTAATGAAATCCTATTGTGACTTTCCACATCAGAAGCATCTAATTTCAAACAATAGAACAGGCAAACAGCTATTTCTGGAAGGTACTATAATTTAACGTGGTTCAGTGGAGACTTATTGTTCGTCATACATAGGAATGCTACCAATTAATTCGGTCCACATCCACATTTTACGGAAGTGATGTAACAAAGTAGGATGACGAACTGAAGGTCGGCTGGCGGACAAGCGAGTGCAGTGATGTGTAAATCCTCGGGCTGTTGTGGGTATTGTCTGACAACTGTACACAGCACTGGGATTATATTACTCATGTTCTGTTACAGATGATGAGGATTTTCGAGTGACCAACCATGGAGATGGTTGATTCGAATCTCGTCCGGGTTATCGGATATACCGATTGGGAGTTTTCGTAGTTTTTCTCAGCCCCTCCACACATTCACCTGTTTAGTCCCTCATCGAGGCCATAATCGTTTCCTTCCAAGTTCTAAATCGTCATATTATTTGGCACTATACGGTGTGAGTTACTAAGGGCGTCGTACATGACTAGCCAACTGCCAAACAGAAGAAGAGTACACAACCATTAGCGCCGAATTTAAGCGCGTTTGGAAAAGCTGCATTTCGAAGCAAGCCCGACTCCGAAGTGTAACGAACCTTGAACGCTGTACCACTAACAGAACTTGTTGCATATCACGACAAAATAGAATGGAATGCATAGAACTCGAGCAAACAGGGAAAAATTTAGCGTGTCATCACAACACTACTGAAAACGAGAGCACGCCAGGACCTCTAGTTTCATGCACAAAAATTAAATAACAAAAATTAAGACTTCCCTTACATTAATTTTGAATACTCACATTCAACTAACACCCTTCAGTAGTTAAAGTGACGATAGACGAATGCGTGTATCCTCACTTCCAAAATGAACAACATTGTTCTTCTATTAATTAGCTGTCAACCATGTAAATTTTCTCATTATATTTTTGTTACTTAATAATTATTCACACAAACTCATTAATATTTTGCCGATATTCTTTCTCTCTTAGATCTGGTTTAATAATATCCTCTTTTACTTTCATTTACTAACCATGCAGTATACCTACTCTCTTCCATGAACAAAGTCTGTCTTAATGACTCAGTACATTGCCTCTTCAATCTTACGCAACTGCAACAAAACATTTCCTTGTGGAATAATGTAAATTTACATTCATGAGTCATGACCAAACTGATTATTTCTTCCGTGTGCAACCTGGGCAGGTCTCAGCCTTGCACGTTGCTTGTTGCATACTTTTCATTCTTAATGCAATAACAAACTGTTGTTGCCGTATTCCAGACTGACAGTATCCAAAAGCGACTGGTTCTGTGACTGACAGACAGACAGACAGACAGACTGACAGACAGACAGACAAGCATACTAGCTGCAACACACACACACATATCAGAAAAGTCGGTCATCTTGAATAACACGCATAAAAATGTAGACGTTGCGGATCTCACAGTAATATTACGAAGCTACGTGCAAACTGCAAACAACATCCTTCTGACGAGTGTCAGCACGTTGCTTTGTATAGATGTCACTGAAATGATGACACCGTCACACAATTAGATACTAATACATTATGAAACAGCGATGTGTTTGAAACATGTTACTTAAACAAAAAACAGTTTCACGATAGATTTGTAATCGTGTTTGACGGTGTTCTCATTCAATTTATGGCACGTGTTACATTTTCCAGGCTTCCAATGAAATCTGACATTAAAATTTACTATCACGTAACGTTAGGAAACATGCCTTTGAAATAGATTATGATAAAACTCTAGATGTTCAAAGTCCTGCACTGGTTGCATTATAACATTTCCCTGAGTAACCATGATTCTCCTTGCTTCATTGCAAACCGCGCACTTCTATTTTTGTGTCATTTAAGGACTCAATGTATTAGGAGATTCAATTCATCTAAGAGTTACAGTCAGAGTTACAGAGTTAGAGAGCTACTGGAAGTGAAGTTTTGATTCTCATTTTTATGATTATCACCTAGACTGTACGATTCTTTCCTTGTGTCTGAACTGAAGTCACTGTAGTTTATTTCACGTATCATAATACATTTTCGGCGTATCTCTCCAAGTATTCACTTTAGAGAAAATGTTCCGAATAGGAAACCATAAAATACCTACAACGTGTCAGGCTGTACAAGATTTGCTAAACCTAAGTGAATTCGCGAATAATGGGTCTACTTATAATAGTGTCTGTTTACTGCGTTCAATGGGCAGCTTTGTCCAATCGTATGACATCCTTTTGTCATTCACTTCAAGTCCGCCATTAGCCAGCTGGATTAACCATTAATTTCGCAAGCACAAACACCAAGAGCAACCATTCGTAAACAAAACATACCTTTCCAGTGACACCCAAAGCATGAAATTTCCAATTAATCATGCTTCGAACACGGTACTGATATTAAAGTTCTTCACCAATTTCTTAAAATTCTGTAAGGGTTTGCAACTGTTGGTGTTTGACCCAAGATATTACGCAGTCCGATTAGAGGCCTACATTTTTCTGCGTTTCTTTCGTTGCCATGTTTACGTAATAAGTGCAAGTTGTCTTAATTGTAGTAAAGTGACTAATAATATGTAAACCGAGGCTCCTGTGATCCTGACGCTAATGAACGTCAGAGCTCATTCCATGTCACACTTATCCGTTAACACTCAAGTGTTTAATTGAACTTATTTTCACCTATTTAATGACATTTAATGAAATGTATCAACATTAGACATAAAATTTTATTTCTACCTCACACAGAACACAGTCCATCTCTCTTACAAAGACAAACCACTTAATAACGTTGAGTGAAATAATAACTGTTTACTGTGAATCACACACAGCACATACATATGTTGTGGGAGCAATGTGCAGAGTATCATAACTTTAGAGCGGTTGTACATGTTCTTGTATGTAGTGTACAATAAGATCGAAGTGGATCGTGAATGATGAGGACGTAAATACTTTCAATGGGCCGATGGCATTGTTTGAAGGTACTGCATCTTCCACAAAACAGCCAGGACCACCAAAAGAATATCCGACATGTTGAGGGCTCTCCTTGGGGAGTTCGAGCCAGGCAACCCTCAAACACGAGAGAGTGAAAACCATGACACTGCAAAGTTTGGTGACAACATTAAAAGTACTGTTGCCTAAGCGTTGCTAGAAACTTATATTGGTAACAAATTCAATGTTCCTCTCAGTATACCTTCAACTGTTGATGACGCAAACCATTTGAATGTTCTTTCACTTAGTATTCAAAGGTTCATTCTCACTCATGTGGCCGTGAATACGCAATTATATCACTTCAATGCCACGTCAGTTGCATCTTAATGGTACAGTCACCTACTAACTCCGAAATGCTGGACAAGTCTTTCGGGGGAATATCATGTTGTATTCCACGACCTAGAACTCAGCTTAGAAGTCTACTCAAATAGTTTTATATTTTAATTACAGGACTTCATTATCAAAAGCAGTATTAATACAAGGAACAAGCATCATCTTCAAAGACCAAGTGCCAACCTGTCATGTTTTCAGAATGGTGCATTCTATGTAGGCGTCAGAATTTTCAGAAGTTTACCACGTGGTCTCACAAGTCTTACGAACGAAAAGAAAACTTCAAAGGAGCAGTGACAAGATACTTAAACACACGTTCCTTGCCATGCAGATGCATTTTTTTTTTGTGTGTGAAGATGATTCGCAGTACGGTTTATAAAATATTTATCGTAATTATCGCTGTAATGATTCTTTACAATTTGCATGCTTTGTACATTTGGTATAGTTATAACTTATTCCGCATCATGCTATTATTTTGACAAAATTGTGGATGTATGGAATTAATTAATTAAGCAATTAATTAATGTACGATTATGTGTATATGTATATAAGTTAAGAATGTATGTGTTTATGTATGCATATGCAACGCAAAATGGTCTTCTACAGGGTCCTTGGTTCATCTGGCCCAATTCTTCCTTCTCTTCAGACACCGTTTCGAACGATGGCAGGCAGCGCAGCGCTTTTCTATGTCTAAGTTTGCCGTCAGTCGGGGGTCACGCCGTTTAAGATCATGGCATTGGGATTTTACTCATCATACTTACAGAAGATGCAGGAGAGTTTAAGTTCAATGCATTTCAGGTAATAGGCTTTTTAGGGTCTTACCATACCTAACGAACGTGCTTGAAATGATTTCCGTCCGAATGTTAACACGTTGTCACAACATACACGCAGTTAAATGCACATCGAAGTTCTGCTGGAGACACTGAAGACACTGCATCCTGCGTGATTTCTTCCAGATCGTCTTCAATGTTTGATGATTACTGCCCACGTTACCCTGTAACATGTCCCACAAGCACGGCCGGAGTAGGCTGGCCAGGCGGGCAAATGCCCGGGGATCCAACCTACAAAAGGCGCTAAGTTACTGGAATAACCAGTAATATGATGCTAGCAAACTCAGGTATCCACACGCGAAAAAACTTCTCCGAAAATTACCCGCAATTTTGGCACGCGGTCTCAAAATTTTCGACAGGTCTGTCCTAGGCCGCAAAAGGTTAAAGACCAGCACTTTTAAGGGGCGCTAAATTATTTGCCTGCCCGAGACGCCAAATTACGTACACGCCCGGGGCGCCCACATGTCTCAGGACGGTTCACATACGGCGAGACAGGAAGCCACACTCCCTGCTTATCATTCCTTCACCAACGGCTCTACATACAACGTAACCAATTTAATTAAAAATTATACTACCATAAAAAAAAATTGGAATCAGAACGTGTGCAATATATTGGCGCAAATTTATTTCACATAAGAAGTATGGGTCCTATAATCTTGCAAGTTTTTCTTGTGGGGGCAGTTTAAGGGATAATGTGCATAACAACAATTCTGGCTTTGAAGACGGTTTGAAATAAAACGTTCGGAATGTTACCATCTGCTATGATCATATTATCTTCAACTAATTTACACGGTAAATACCAAACTTCTTTCAAAATCCCCTCTGGGCCGCTGCATTGTCTTGCTGAAAAATTCAAGATGTGAATCGCAGACTTCGTGAGCCAAAGTTGTCTTATATGAATGCACAAATACATCTGTTTTGTTGCATTTTGTGCTGATGATGCATTAACGTACTGTTTCTGAGCACATCGAACCAAAATATTCTTGTAGATGTTTCCAATCGAGCACCAAATGTTCTTGCTTTCCTCAGTAAGTGCTTTCTGCGTGTTATCTTCTTGTCTAAAATGGAACAAATTCTCGAGACCTGTCGTTTTTGGTGCAGGTGAAGCAGTATATTTTCGTTTCAATTTACGACACATCTCGTAGGATAGCCAGTTCACATATCAATCCTACACAAACAGGCGATGATTCAATGGTAATCGTACGTCCGTTATGTCTAAAGACTGACTTCATGACTACATATATGTAAGAACCTCTGTGCGACAAATCGGTTACGGCAGCTCGATGTGTCTGCCAAAATTACACGACAAGGTAGACGACAGGAATTTACCAACGATATGGGTCACGTATAATAAGGTTCCCGAAATCTAAACGAAACATACTGCCTGTGCTCATGGTCTCTTTCCTGACGAAAGACGGTGTGTGCAACGTCTGACTCTCAGCATGAATGCCTGTAACCAACCTCACTTTCTCCATGTGATCTAACACTTAATAAACCACTGGGTGGCCATCGTCTCAAAAATTTGTGCATTATGTTTATCAAAGACATATAGAGGCATATGACAAAAAATTTTATCGCAGTGAAATACAACTCAACAACTTCTGCCATGCTTCCAGTGGAAATCTTGAACATCCTATTTACAGCCCTGATCTGGCACCGGGCGGCTGCCATCTCCTTCCTGCTCCAAAGGCTCGCCTTGGCAGCCACAAATTTTCAAGTGATGATGAATTCAAGACAGCTTTGATACGGTGATCGAAATTGCAGGACACGCGCCGCTGTCAATAGGGAATCGAAAGGCTAGTTCCGCTGTACGACAAATGACTCAAAGGGGTAGGGGGTGGGGGGGAGTAGTTTTAAAAGTAAAGTGGCAGTCATGAAATTTCATGGGTGTAGTTTGTGTTAGAACTGGAAACGGTTAGCCCAGAATTCGCGACTTTTAAACTTATTTTTGAACAGTCTGTCGTCCGTGCAGAAGTAAGGGGTAGGTTACCTTGTTCTTGTGCTTATTGAGTCACCACACCATGAACACAGATGGGGGCAGTGAATGGTCAGGTTGACGGCCCGGCTGCTTTACCCAAGAAGAAACAACCTCCGGTATCACAAACTAAACCGAATCTCGATTTATTGCTCAGTCATTCCACTGCCTTGTCACTACAGAGACTGTGACATCTCGGCCTTTTCTGTAGGATATGATAGTCCTATACGTTGTATATTTTAGGTCCCCTAACTATTTAACGCATTATTTTATACAAGCTTTTTTGTCCTCAGAAAAAACTGCAACAATGATTGACCACAACGACAAAAAGAAAAGCGCAATTTCCGACTCGTTTCTAAATGAGAATTCATAATATGAACTTTCGTATAAAATACTGCAAAGCTGTAAGGCCCACACATCATCTTATGCAATACCTTTCTGCGAGAACAAAGGGGCCGGAAGTGACGCTAACCGGTCTCACCTTCTATCCAGCGACGAGATTAAGAAAGCGCCTGTAGAGTATACAGGCGACTTTTAAGTGTCAAGTTCCTCACGTACGTCGAAAGCACCTTTGATTCTTTATTAAAGAAGTGCAGCACAAAGTTACTGGCAAGAAACACGAGCAGGTTTCCCTCCTCTTTTGGCACAATTTCAAATTAATGCAGATTACAAAAAGTCTTCGTATGTCCGTCCTCGTTATCTTCAGACGCTCAGCTGTTGAGGTCAGTTTCCACAAGCAAACGAGTAACAGAAGAAGAGATTGGACTATAAGGGGGAAATAAGCGATAATGATGCGTAAAAACGAGAGCTAGGAGTACAAAAATGATATAAAGTATGAGGAAACTTGATACCATGTTTATAACAAAATATAAATTATCTAAACCATCACTGTATAAACACACACGCTACTGACGACTTGGATCTGCGGGGCTGGTTTCCGAAAGGAAAGTAACAGTTTTGTGCGTGTCCTCTTAACTGACCACCGAACATCGCTGACTGTCATGAAATCGGCACAGCTGGCCTCGCAAGAATACTTCTTTCACACAGCCATTTTAACACACTGACATGGTGGACTATGCTCTGGTACAGAGGTTTGCACGAACCTGGCTCTTTGTTCGGGTTATGGCCGGATTCATACGATACCACTCAAATGTTATACAGAACATTTAGCACTTTCTCGTGGCAGCGCTCATCTTAAACTCGTGGCGAACTCTGATAATTAAAAAGTGGCATAGAGCTCTACGACGCTACTTGTGCGTTGCGAATTCATCGGCGAGTTGCGATGCTACTGTATGCCATGTAATGTGGTGATTTCACAGTGTATTTGAAGAGTGGTCTAAGAAAACTAGGCTCAGTCGAGCTCCGGGAACATGCCCAGATATATTTTCTCGGGCATTATCATAACTGCTACGTCCCAGAAATAGTTAAATGTAACGCTTTACATATTTTGCTTCCGATATCAGTGTACCTTTTAACAAACGCCAAAATAATATTCGGTGGTCTTAGAATGTTATTCAATAATTCGTTAAAGAATTATTGACAATTTTGCTTTAATCTTGTATTAATATCACAATAGTCAGAGCAAATCGTAAATATTCGTTGATCGGGCTTCATTTGGGCTAAGATGAAATTAAATCGTTTTTTGCTGGGTAGGAGCAACAAGTGTTCAAGTAAAATCCGGGGTCAGGCCTCGTAAAATTCTAAAATGCTGGTAAGTGCTGCCTTCTATGAGGGATGAACGCTTACACAGTTGAATGTAGAGGATCGTAAGTTTCTGCGGTATTCGAGCTCTTAAAATACGGAACTCCTCCAAAAAATATTTTTCGCAGACTGGAAAATTACATCATGACGACTGCGCAATTTAATGATGGTCGTCAAAATCACTGTAGCTGGCCGTGAGCGATGGAGGTATCATGACACACTGTATAGTCACAAATGTTTATAAAAGTTTCGCCTTCAATTGAAGTACCAGATTTGTGACGCAGGTAACTTCTGATTTAACGGTTTCCTACATTAACGAATGTAATTTTCCACCCGTATTCTTAAATTCCACGCACGATAATGACTAACGTATAGTCCATGTGTGGTAAAAATATAACTGGAGAAAGGACAGAAAAACACAGGAGACATTTTGGAGGTAATGAGACTCACGGACAAGCCCTTTAGTTGGAACGACTAAGCTCACTTCTAGATTCTCGTGTAGAAATCAGCTAGGCACGGCTCTTTGCATGTGTCATTTTTTACTGTAGCTTATGGAAGTAAACCACTCATCAGCTGTTAATCAGCATAGCATCACAAGCGGAGACATACTTCGTGAAAGGTTAGGAGTCGACTACAAATACAGGACACTAGGCTTTGATGACTGTTATTAATGAGGTGATTTGTGTTGTGGGTTGTGATAGTGTAGGTTCGTGGGTTGACAGTGACAGAGGAACATGCTGCCTCCATCTGAGAGGGCGGAATTATTTCATGAAACTTTACCATGCAGTGTAGTCTGCACTACTGCTAAGGATACTGAAGAAAGAAACGACAAATCATAGCCCTGCCAGGATTCTAACCGATCATTTCCATATGACAGTCGGTGGTAATATATCAATTTTAAAGTCACCTTGCGTGGTCTGCCGGAAACAGAGAGGATTAGAAAATTAAAAAAAAAAAAAATGTGTTTTTCAATAATATTTTTAGGAACGATCTTTTAAACACGTACTGACACTACATTGTACTCACGTGGGTAGCAATTAACCAGAACGACAGCAGCCAGAACCAGGAACAAAGCGCTTCTGAAGGTCCACATTTTTTGTACAGCTACCAACCACTCCGCACTGCTTGACGAACAGCACTTGCCTTCAGAGAATGACAGTACTGCCGCCACAGCCGGCAATATAAACCTTGGATACTGGCTACCGCAACTACCACTGCGTCGTCAACCAATCATAGAATAAAACGCTAATGACGTCA
>JGI20166J26741_11489917_pt1 | contig 12905 bp, 9 predicted proteins | sample TergutCu122P5_FD_26741 | JGI IMG/M metagenome (IMG submission 26741)
TTTTTTTTTTTTTTTTTTTTTTGGGCAAAGGTGGATATTGCAATACTGACTGAAACGTAACTTCCACTGTCATCAGTTGTGCATTTATGATATAAATATTACATCACTTATCCTGATCAGTAATTTTGTATTTTTACCAATTACCAGATGAATATTTTGACAATATGCTATGACAGCCACATATCATGTCACCATACCAAGTCATTAAGTTTATTTTCATTCCATGGATATGTACAGGATTACAGAATCCATACGTATATGGAAATGGTCATGTTTGCTTAAGAAGTCAAGAACAGATTTCGGTACAAACGTGTAGGCCTAGTACAATATTTGAGGTTTTAACATAATATAGATTATTGTAAAATAACGAATAACAACTAAAAAACACCAATTAAAATGATACAGTATTGACTGAACAAAAAATAAGTGACTACATCACCGCATAACAGATAAAGATTGGTAGAATGCATCTGAAATGTGATGGCACACGCACAGAAACCAGATTTCGCCTCCCATAAAAATGGACGAATCCATTTAAAAATCGGCGGAGGCGTCAGTTCAGTCGACTGCTGGCAGCCGAGGTATGTGCATCCAGCAGTAGTAATACTGGATACACCGTGTTCCAAGGTAGTGTGATGGGTACTGGCTACCCACTCCATTTGCCAGTTTCCCCTTCACTTCCCCTCCCGTGGCCCTTCACTTCCCCTCCCGTGCGTCACCTTGTGCCATCACATTTCAACTGGACTCTACATTCATAATTACATTACATACACACACATATCTAAAATACAGGTTAGTGGTTAACTAAAAAAGAAACATAAATGTATATACATTTTATACGCCAAATATTCAAATATTAATTTGGATCACATATAAAGAAATTTAACTTTTTTGAAGTTCAAAATATTCATAAAAGAATAAAATGAATTTTCATATAAAAATTTCTGTAAAATAAATTGAATTTTTTGGGGGATTATCAGACTCTATTTTAATACAAGAAGGAAGGACACTGAACACCTAAACAGTCCACTCCCTTACAGTATTTAGTCAAATTCACATAAGGTTTGTGATAGTAGCATGCTACCTAGTGTCAATGTGCTCAGAAATGACCAGAAATTGATTCCTATTTCAAATCATAAACAAAAGAAGAGAAAGAATGTATTGGGAGTGAGTGTTAAAATTTCTAAATTAAAAAAAAAAATTTCTACACGAGTCACTACTCTGAAAATCTTTATACTACCTGAGGAGTGCCCTCAGAACAATAAACAATAGGTCAATACAGAGTGGCAGTAGAAATAGAAATTCCTGACAAGATAGACTTATTACAGATACAATATACAGATATGGGCTGGAAGTAAAGGTTTACCCCTTTGTATAACATAGCAACACATGATATTGATAAAATTGTGGAAGTCTTTGAGCCTCAGACAGGCCAAGCACCTACAGATGAGAAAGATCAACCAAAATTACAAGTGGTTTGGCCAGTAAGTGCCGGCTTTAAAGGCGCCAAAGAGTACAAGAAGTTCTTTGAATGGGCAAAGCATTTGAATAATTACTATCCAAATATTAAAGATGTATCTTTCCAGCACTTGCACCGCAACCCGATTCGTTATCAAACTAAACTTTATGACGAACGGGTGAACAGTTTCAGCATATTTAGTGAGGAAGAGCAGGAATTTTTACAGTGTTATTTTTGGTTGTGACAGTGGCCGGAATTCTTTAAGCCTAAAGAACTGTTCTCTACAATGGAAGATAATCAGGCCAAAAAAGAAGCTTAAAAATTTTTTTAAGAGCTTTGATATTGAAAATGAGGAAATACGCTGTACAGATGCCAATGCATTACAGTCCCTGATTCCCTATGTGAAACGGTTGCTTCAGCTGTTCCCTCGGGTAAAACAGAACACAAAACGTGCTTGGTCATCTGATGAGGTTAGAAACAAGTTTATCAGTTTGAAACAAGGTATTATATTGAAAAGATTAGCAAAAACCCAATGGAATTTAACTCTGATGCTTTGAGTTTTAGAGAATTTCTAGAAAGTGAGCAAAAAAAGGTTTTGCATCTACAGATGTTTAAAGGGGATGAATGGACAGGGCTAATCAAGGTACATCAGGTTTTTTAAATAACTGGTTGTCTCACTGAAATTCTGTACCCAATATTGAAGTTAAAATCCTTGTTCAAGGTGAATCATTTGATGGACTTAAGTAAACTGATGCACTCAATTGTAACACCATACCTATTACTGATAGCAAGTGAGGACAATCAACTTTTTAATGAATAAACAAAAGACATAATCTGAACAAACTTTGACACAATAAAACAGAAACAATATAGCACAGTCATATTCATCACTACATCAGGAGGCAGCACTGTTGCTTACCAGCATCATCCAAGCAGGAGTATGTTTCAGAAAGGGTTTGTAAGTAGAAATGTACAGTTAACTTGGTCTGATTTAACCACCATTTCACAAGAGAAACTAGTAGAGTAATCATTAAATTTCAAGATGTTAGACCTTCTTTAAGTGCACTCGTGAGTGCTGAATCTCCAGCAGCAAAATTTCTGCCTCTTGGTGACTTATTGGAAGAAAAGGAACTAACGTCTGCTGATCTCAGTGCTGATTTCAAATGCCTACAATGAAGGTTACTATATCGGGAGAAAATTTTATCATCAGGTGACTATTAAGGACATTTTTTATGAAAAAGATGCAGGAGATTCCCATGTTTATGTGGCTAAAACTGAAGGAGAATATATACAACTCTGTCAGCTGCATCCACAAAGCAGTGTGCATTGGCTAGAGAAAGAAAACCAAGGAAACTCCTTTGGCAGCAATTGCAAGGAAGCTTAGAAACAGTGCGTAGATATATTGATACCAAGAGTTCTCACACACACATACACAGTTGACGATTTAGACAAGCTGTTGCAGCAAGCACAGCACCAGAGAGTGATGTTGATTTCTGATAAAGTAGGGATGGGTAAATCCACTGTACTGACACATTTCTCTAAACAAATCAAACTGAAGTTCCCAAAAAAAAATGGGTGGTGAGAATTGATTTAAACGACCACATAGATGCAATGAAGGCACTGAAACAAAGACAAATCGATAAGAAGGCGGCAGTAGATTTTGTGTTGACAAAACCGCTAAACCTTAAATGTGGTTGAGAGATGGAAAGGTTTAAAGTGTTGTGAACAATACCAGAAGGTAAAAATAGTAATAATGCTGGACGGTTTTGATGAAATCAGTCCATCCTGCAATGAGACTGTCATAGATTTACTGCAAGGTCTAAGGCTGAAGGTGGAAGAACGACTGTGGGTCACCATCCGACCACATCCGAGAGAGGAATTGGAAGATAATCTACAACATATGCCCTACAAACTAGAACCTTTTTTGTCTGTAGAAGATCAAGTTGAACTCTGAATAAAATTTTGGAGTCTAAAAGACTGGTTTACTGATATGAACAGTAAGGAAAAAGAGGAAAGTAAAAAGTAGTTAGAAATTTATGCTCAAAAATTAATTAAGAAGATAAGCAATTCAATTAGTGACAAAGGCAGAGGGTTCACTGGCAACCCACTACAATCATGCATGTTGGCAGAAGTTTTTGATGAAGAAATTAACACATTTTGTCTGTCAGTTGAATCCACGTCTTACAGTTCAAGCTAATTTTGATTGGGTAGTAGTTTTTGTTTACAGAATTAGCATTAAATGATTTTTGTCCAAATAACCACAATGGTCTTTGTAAATAATGTACAGCACACTTAACAGCACCCATTCCAGTAATTGTTTATTCCACGCATGTAACAGACCTCTGATTAAACATTTACTGCTATTCTATTAACCAGCACTCTTTCCCTTACTAACAACTTCACACAGTGTACTGCTGGTGCTGTCATTGCTCCTCTCTCTTAACTCCAACTGCAATCTATGCAGAGCATTCTGTAAGTATATTAGCCCTTTAAAGACGAAGCGCAGACCACCTTATTTAAAGACCCAGTCCGTACCGCGCTGTAAACACTTTTCATCTGGGTTATAAAAACCAATCAATTTATAATGTAAGTGGCACAAGTCGCTGTTTGTTCTCAGATAAATACAAAACACATAAATACAGTGTGGGCAGAATGTACAGTTGTTGAATGTTAAACTGTTGGTGCATCACGTAACCAGTAGGCTTTTTAAATGGTTAATACATAAATGCTTATAAATGATTTGTACAATGTCATTATCAATTCTCAATAATGCATATTGTTACATACAATGTGTTATCAAAACAACAAACATACTTTATCACAGCCGGCAATAACTGTGTACATGTATCTGTGCTGAAGAGCATCAGAATTATTCTTAAGTACATACTGCTTACAGTCCACTGACAGCCAACATTCATACTGCTGTTGCTGACCCACCGACTGACTGCTTTTCAGTACATAAACAGCACAACATCTGTGTAGCCATCATGTGAGCGTAAGCTCTTTGTGCTGCTGTTACATGGAACACTTCGATTTAAGCAAAACGTGCTGCATCAATTCAGGGGAGGTAACTTGAGGTTTATCACATTCCTGCAATTTTTTTTTATCAGGAAGTTTCAGATTATCTCTCTGGGAAATACGGGGAGGATGTTTTCGTTTCTGATGTCACCTCCCCCACTAATGATTTGCCAGCTCCAAATATTCATCAGTCCTTCTGGTATCTACTGTCTTACTAACGGCTAAACAGTGGCACCTTGTACGACCGTTGCTAATGTGTGTTTTGTGCTTTGGTAACGGAGGAAAAGACAGGGTGGCTATAAATTCTCAATCACTCCTGAATGTGAGAAGCCAACTGTTTGGGAATTCAGCATGCAGGGTTGACATAGCACCAGCCTGTGTCTTAAGCATTTGGACTGACTGCCTCGGCCGCCGTTCATTCAACAAATCTGGTCTGCTCATTCGATAACAGCACAATATGTGGTACCATCTGATGGGCTGACGGAAGGTCACTTCTGTGTTGTGGCTTTGGCTATCAGCGGTGCTGAATTACAGCTGGATGGTAATCACACTGATAGCTTTGCACTGAAAGTAGGGCTGGACAAAGCCACCATCTGAGCCAACTTACAGCAAAGAGGGTGTGAAATTTTGGAAGGAATACGGCTGACTACTCGAATCCATTTATAACGACCTCAGCAGTTAGCAGTGTGGCTTAAGATTATACTGCAGTAGTGCTGGGTATGATGATACAGATCATGAAATAACCCTGTTCAAGTTTGTTCTATTTCACTACCCCCGCCTCCGTCAAGGCAAAGACATCGCCCAGACAGTGCTGGGTCGGTCTGCGGTTGCTCGCTTGCTGGGATAGTGGGTTCGAATCCCACCTGGCCATGGTGTCTGTCTCCTGTGAATGTTGAATTTTGTGAGGTAAAGGTCTCTGGGCAGGGACGATAAATCGTCCAGAAGAGTCATATCCAGTGTGGTGTGATCGTGAAGCCTCAAGAGGTGGCGCCAGACCACTGTGGGGTGTTCCGCCGCGGAAAAAAAAATTTCATAAACACTTCTTAGTTATTTCGATAGTGTACAAATTTCTGAATCCTCTACGTACTTTTTAACAAGCTGTAACGCGGTTTTCCCGTCGTTACCTGAGGCAGGACAGAGAAAATTTAGGGCTATGTTTTCCCTTCTGTAGACAACTCATCTAATGCACTAAATATTGTATCATTCTGCCAAATTACTGCCTCAGCATCTGTGGTTAATAAAATTTCATTATTTTATCTCAGCTGTTGTTAGTTTTTCTTTAGCCCACTCCCATAATCACCACTATCATCCTTATCATCACCATCGGCTCTACAGCCCCGGGTGGGCCTTGGCCTCCTCTTGAGGTTTCGTAACAATTTTTTTTTATGGTGTGAGGTTGTTAGCCTCACGCCCAACCCCCAACCTGGAGGGCCAGAGTATCCCTTTTGGTCTGGGTCATCACCCTTGACCTGTCTGGCATGGGAGGCCCTACCAGTAGCATATGCTACTGCCAGCACAGCTCTTGGGATCATTTGACCACACAAGCCCCACCACTCCGTCAAAGTAGGGATACCTTCGGCGGGGCCACTCCCATACTGGATGTACAAAAAATCACTTCTCCTAAAAGTCTGCTGCCCAGTACCAGATGGTCCATCCAAAATGGTTTATGGTAAATAATTTATTATTTACCTCCTCTGTTGTTAGTCTCTCTTTAGCCCACTCCCATAGTTTCTGTAATACCTCTACGTAGCCACATTCTGCTGCCATGTGCAAGACGGTATCTCCCATGTCACCTGTGGCTAATAACAATTTATTTTTTATCTCCTCGGCTGTTAGTTTCTCTTCAGCCAAATCCCAAATTTTTTTCTGTAATAACTCTGGTTTTTTCCCGCCTTGCTGCCACGTGCCAGGCAGTCATTTTTTCAAGGTCTGTGGCTAATAACAATATATTTTTTATCTCCTCTGTTGTTAGATTCTCTTCAGCCCAATCCATTATTTGCTGTAATAACTCTAGTTTGCCCCCATTTGCTGCCATATATAAGACCGTCCTTCCCTTGTCATCTGTGGCTAATAACAACTTACTACTAATCTCCTCTGTTGTTAGTTTCACTTTAACACACTCCCGTAATTTCTGAAATGCCTCAAAGGTAGCCCCTCTCTACTGCCACGTGCCAGAAGGTCAATCCCATACCATCTGTGGTTAATAATAATATCTTTATCTCCTCTGTTGTTAATTTCCTTTTAACCCACTCCCATATATCGGGTAAAAACTCTAGGCCGCAATACTTTACTGATGTGTGCCAGACATTGATATACATATCCTGAATGAAAAAATGAGTTCTTTATCTCCTCTGTTGTTAGTGCCTCTTTAACCCACACCCACAGTTCCTGCAACAAGTCTCCATTCTCCATCCCCGCTGCCAAGTGCCATATGGTCTTTCCGTCATTGTCTGTGGCTAATAAAATTTCATTATTTATCTCCTCTGTTGTTAGCTTCCTTTTAGCCCATTCCCACTGTTTCAGCAACACCTTTACTCTGACCTACTCTGCTGTCCAGTGCCAGGCATTCCTTCCATTACAGTCTCTGGGTAATAATTCACTTTCTAACTCATCCGCCATTAGGTTCTTTTTTCAGCCCACTCCAATAATATCTCTCATACCTGTATGTTGCGCGACAATACTGCCCAGTGCCACGCTGTTAGTCCCTTTTCATCATGTTCTAGCAACAATTCATTCACTGTGTCTGTGTGCACTGCTTTTTGCATGCTAACAAAAACCCTATTATGTTAGCATTACCTTCGTGCACTGCCTTATGTAATATTAGAACAGCGTATTTCCCCAAGTCGTGTATCTACTTCCGTAATGTTTAAACACCTCCTTTGGTGGCTCAGACCTTGACAGTAATTCATTTATAAAAACTCTTTATCATCTGATAATAGTGATTCAGAAATATATCCTTCAGTATAAAAGTCTGTACTTGCTGTGAAGTGTTGTTCCCCTCGGTCAAGCGGTTCGCCAAATAATCCGCTACATAATACTCTGCAAAGGTGCGGGGGATAAAGTGCGGTTTACCCTCAGTTTACTTGCACTATCCCAATCCTTGTCAAATATTTGGTTCAAAACGAACATTCTCTGCTGTTTTGAAACAATGCCACTTGTTCCTCTGTAAACAGCATCTTCAAGGCTAGCAGCCGACGATCCTCTCTCATGCTCTTTAAGTCATGTTGTCGCTGCCCTACTGCAACTACCTTATTCATATTGACTTGAAACTTCTCCTGATGTCATATTTTCTCGTAATAAATTGTCTGTACAAATAGAGCATGTCTAGCTTCAACAGTGAGTTAGGCATTGATTCATCAGACTGATAAACATCTTAATTTCTTCATCAAAAACTTCTGTCTACATGCATGATTGTAGTGGATTGCCAGTGAACGCTCTGCCTTTGTCACTAATTGAATTGCCTATCTTCTTAATTAATTTAGCATAAATTTCTAACTTCCTTTTACTTTCCTCTTTCTCCTTACTGTTCATATCAGTAAACCAGTCTTTTAGACTCCAAAATTTTATTCAGAGTTCAACTTGATCTTCTTCAGAAAAAGGTTCTAGTTGGTAGGGCAGCTGTTGTAGATTATCTTCCAATTCCTCTCTCGGACGTGGTCGGATGGTGACCCACAGCCGTTCTGCCGACGTCTGCCTTAGAGCTTGCAGTAAACCTATGACAGCCTCATTGCAGATCGGACTAATTTCATCAAAACCATCCAGCATTATTACTATTCTTACTTTTTGCTATTGTTCACAACACTGTTTAAATAATTCCAACTGTACATCAGGTTTAAGCTTCAGCACTTTCTCCGATATTAATTCTATTGCTTTCTCCTCATCGGTCTGTCCTTGTTGCAGTGCCTTCAGTGCATCTGTGTGGTCATTTAAGTCAAATCTCACCACCCATTTGGCTGGTACCTTCTGTTTGATATGCTTAGACAAATATGTCAGTAAAGTGGATTTACCCATCCCTGCTTTATAAGAAATCAGCATCACTCTCTGGTGCTGTGCTTGCTCCAACAGCTTGTCTAAATCATCAGCTGTAAAAGTGCATGAATTGGTATCAATATATCTACGCACTGTTTCTAAGCTTCCTTGCGATTATTGATATCAAACCTGCGATTGCTGCCGAAGGAGTTTCCTTGGTTTTTCTTTCTCTAGCCAATGCACACTGCTTTCTGGATGCAGCTGACAGAGTTGTTTGTATTCTCATTCAGTTTTAGCCACATAAACATGGGAATCTCTTATATATTTTTCATTAAAAAAGTCTTCCTTGATAGCTTTCTGGTTATGAAAATTTTGCTACTGGATATTCAGCACTCTTGAGTGCACTTAGAGAAATTCTAATGCCTTGAAATTTGACTGATATTTCTAGTAGTTTCTCTTGTGAAATTGTGGTTAAATCAGACCAAGTTAACTGTTCATTTCTACTTTCAAACCCTTTCCTAAATAAACCAATATACTCCTACTTATGTGATGGAAGAGAGCAACATTACTGCCTCCTGATGTAGTGATGAATATGATTTTGATAATTGGTTTCTGTTTCTTTGTGCCGAAAATTGCTCAGATTATGCCTTTTATTTATTCGTCCAAAACTTGATTGTCCTCATTTGCCATCAGTAATAGATATGGTGTTACAACTGACTGCATCAATTTACTTAAGTCCATCTAATGATTCACCATTAACAAGCACTTTAATTTCAGTACGACGTACTGACCTTCACTGAGACAATTGGTCGTTTGAAGAATCTGATGTACCTTGATTAGCCCTGTCCATTCATCCCCTTTAACCATCTGTAGATGCAAAACCTTTTTTGCTCACTTTCTAGAAATTCTCTAAAACTCAAAGCATCAGAGTTAAATTCCAGTGGGCTTTGGCTAATCCTTTTGATATAATGCCTTGTTTCAAACAGAAAAATCCTATTTCTAACCTCATCAGATGACAAAGCACGTTCTGTGTTCTCTTTTAACCGAGGGAACAGCTGATGCAACCGTTTCACATAGGGAATCAGGGACTGTAATGCACTGGCATCTGTACAGCGTATTTCCTCATTTCCAATATCAAAGCTCTTAAAGGTTTTTTAAGCTTCTTCTTTGGCCTGATTATCTTCCAATGTAGAGAAAAGTTCTTTAGGCTCAAAGAATCCCGGCCACTGTCGCAACCAATGATAACACTGTAAAATTTCCTGCTCTTCCTCACTAAATCTGCTGAAACTGTTCACCCGCTCGTTACAAAGTTTAGTTTGATAACAAATCGGATTGCAATGCAAGTGCTGCAAAAAGATACGTCTGTAATATTTGGATGGTAATTATTCAAATGCTTTGCCCATTGAAAGAACCTCTTGTATTCTTAGCCACCCAATATCCCAGCATTAATTGGCCAATCAATCATCACTTGCACTTTCATTTGACATTGCTCATTTGTATATACTTGCTCTGTTTCAGCATCAAAGGCTTGCACAATTTTATCTATTGTGCGCGTTGCTTTGGTATAGAATAGCGTGTTTTTCCCACCAGCGCATATCAGAAAAATCAGGAAAGGTGTGACTGACAGTCCCTAAACGTGACTTATATGTATTAATAAGATTTGAAATAACTAGTGATATCTAAGCGATCCAAGTCAATGAAACTCCCATCCAGGCACACATCAAACTGTCATTTCTGACATGCCTTTGCAACCTGAGCTCTCAAAAACTACTGTGTGGGGATGATGTTAATAATTACCACTTATTACTTCTAAGAAAAAAAATTTCCTTCTCTCTTAAGATACTCAGTGGTGAAGGTGGTTACTTGGGCTAAGCCAACCCCCTAAAGAGTGGTCAGTAAAGAACAGTTGAAAACTGGGCCCTTTCAAATGAATAAATCCTTGCAGCATTTCATCAACCTTAAGTTCAAAGGTGCTAGCAGAACCCATTTGCAAAACATGGTTTTCAAACACCACACCAATCGCGTCTGTCCACAGTGATCCGAAGTTTGTAAGCTTTGTGCCTCAATGGGCAATCAGAACCTGCTGAAGCTCAGGATACCAACAGGTTGCCCCAAAATAGCCGTTATTCCGTCTACTGTTAGACGCTGTCATCAGTAACTTCCAGTTGCCAGGTAAAGCTAACTGTGTCTCATTTTTTCGTAGTCTGTGTATTTCTTGGAACCAAACTGGCCAGCGGGGGGGGGTTGTTGTTGTTGTTGCTGTGAGTTGGCTTACGGGGCTTACATCTGTCTTTGAAGAAATCTTTGACTGACCGATAAAATTCTCACGGCTTAATTTCAGCTCTTCATCTACCCTTAATTTTTCAGAGAATGGCTGCAAAAAACTTCGCCCAGGTGGCTTATCGATTTAGCGATATCAAATTTCCTCTTGCACTGTTTTGTAAATCAGCACTCCCTAAGGCAGATGTTGTGCTGTCACATCTCCGCGCACCAGACAGTCAGTTCCTTGCTATGATACAGAATAATGTAATTATTCACGCAAAGTGTCAATGAAATGTTTTGAGAAGTGTGAAATAAATGTACGTGAATGTTAATGTAAGGTGCATCTATGTTTTCAACTTATGCAGTTGAGTGAAATTTAAGAAGTGAAGTAAATAAACCACATTCTTTAAGAACAACTCTGATATGCAGCACAGAATGGCAATGACTTTAACTTATCTGATATAATGCAAATTATCATCCGACACACTTGTCTTTATAATGCCACTGACTTTAACTTACCTGAAATAATGCAAATTATCGTCCGACACACTTGTCCTTTACATCTTTCTAACTGCCCAACCACCATGTCAGATAGTGCTGAAGGCAATAAACTTCAGCACACAGACTGTAGGAACTTCCCTTGCTATATCAATTAGTGAAGACACTTGCTGTCCACTGTCACTCTGAGGTTTCCAGTGCTGCTATTGGCATTCTGCAGGCTGTAGAATGTCCTGGATCTGTCTACAGCATCATGCCACAGTGGTGACATCTAATGGTGTTACAATATGTGGCAGCCAGTTTCCACCTACCGTCAGTAAGCACTGCCAACATCAACACAATGCAATACCCAAAACCACACAAGCAATATGAAATACCAACAATCCCAGCTGATGTGATATCCAAGATGCTGCTTCCTCAATCCATCATGGCAGCCTTTGTTCACAGCCACAGAAAATTCTTGTCTGATGCCTCTCCAGGCCTGCCAACATATAACAAATATCACTGAACACAATTTACAGTTGTATTCAGTATGGTCATCTCCTGCTCACCTCCTCAGGCACCTGCCTAGTGTGTCCAAATATCAAAATACAACATTACATTTTATTCTCTTAATGCCTACTGATCATATATTCTGCATTCTTCAAATAATTCAGGAAAAAAGTAGGAATACAATGAAGCAGGGCATCAGCTTTTTGTAGACTTCAAGAAAACCCACGATTCAGTGAGAAGGGAGGTTTTGTATAATTATTTTATTGAGTTTGGTATTTCCTTGGAACTTAAAAAATGTGTATGATGAAACCTATAGATGATTTCGTGTAGGCAAGCATTTGTAGGACATGTTTTGTACTGAGAATGGTTCGAAATGTGTGAATGACTTATCGCCATTGCTTTCCAACACTGCTTTATTGTACGCAATTAGGAGGGTTCAGGTAAACCAGGATGGCTTGAAATTAAATGATACACATCAGATTCTGGTTTATGCTGATGCTATTAATATATCGGACAGAAGCCAGCATGCTATAAAGAAAAACACAGAAGCTATGACCAACAGTAAGTGCAGGTAAAAAGTACGTACATGGTCAGGTCCAGAGATCAGAATGCAGGACGAATACACAATATGAAATTTGACGATAGATCCTTTGATAGGTGGAAGAGTTCAAATATTTGGAAAAACCATTAAAAATCAAAATTCTATGCAGAAAGAAATTAGGAGCAGACTGAAGTCAGAGCATGTCTGCTATCATTCGGTGCAGAATCCTTGGTCTCCCAGGGACCTATCGCCAGTGTGAGACTTTGTCGCTCATATTGAGGGAGGAATATGGGTGAGGGTGTTTGGGAATATGGTGCTGTGGAGAATATTTGGGCCTGAGAGGGACAGGGTAGGAACGGAGTGGAGAAAACTAAATATTGAGGAGCTTAGTGATCTGGTATTGTTACCAAATAATTTGCGGGTGATCAAATCAAGAATAAGATGGGTGTGACATGTAGAACGTATGGGGGGGGGAGAGAGAGACAGAAATATACAGGGTGTCACAGGAGGAACAGACCAAACTTCGGGAGGGTGTTCCTTATGTTAAACTATACCAATATAACCCTAAACACCTATATCCAAAGTTGAACGGTTACGGAGATAATGGCCATCGAAAAGTGTGGGCTTCTGTGGTGTCCACGTACTGTAAGCCATCCGTGACGTCAT
>JGI20166J26741_11490030_pt1 | contig 12904 bp, 9 predicted proteins | sample TergutCu122P5_FD_26741 | JGI IMG/M metagenome (IMG submission 26741)
TACATGTAGAAACTGAACATCATTAAGCAGCAGCAGCAGCAGCTCTGCCCTGTCACATCACGGTACACCAACAACATCCCCCAAGGCTGCAAGGTACAAACAGTATAACAATACAAAAGCCACGAAGATGTGTTAAAAATAATGGTTTGGTATAAAACAGTTTTAAAATAGTTATCAATACCAATTGCAAGACAATTCAAACAGCGTGTCTGTCGTACGGCAGCTGTGTAGATTATTAATAAGTACATTAGGCACAGCAATATACTGTACTGTGTGGTGCTGCCACCGGCCTTGCACGGTAGTTCCGATTTGTTGCTGTGTGCACTCATCGGTAGAAGATTTGTGCTGCAGATGGGATACAGTTCTTGCACATTGGTGTGTGCAGTAACAACTGTACAGTTCTGTTATCGCGAGGAGCGCTGACATTTGATCAATAAATAAAGAATATGTGGGCCAGGATAGCTCAGTCAGTACAGCTGGATGGTACAGGGATCAAACCCAGGTAGGGGCGACATTTTCCGCACCCATCCAGTTGGGCCCACCCAGAGTCCTATACAATGGGTACCAAGTCTTTCCCGGATGTAAAGCGACCAGGGCTTGCTGTTGACCACCCATCCCCATCTAGTACCCCGGTTAAGAAAAGAATACAAATTAACCTCTACTCCCCATCTGGGCCTTCATGGCCTCTTCTAGGGTGAGCTTTACCTTTACCGTTATGTAATGAGTAGACAAGAATGAAGAATACAAGCAATATAAAGAAACAAGATAAATAAACTTATGGATAGGAATCTTACAGCGTGTGATACTACTGATGTAAGAAGCTGCATACTGACAGTGCAAGGTATATGTATACATATCTGGAATATCACCAGAGGCCAGTCTTACATTACAATGCATATTAATCGCTTGGAGATTATGAATCAGAAATGGAGTGTTCTTAATATTAAATGCACTGGGCAAGTTGATTTGGTGAAGAATTTACTAAACTTGTAGGCTGGTGCATGCCACATATTCACTATTGGTTCAATTGGGTGTTCTAGTTTGTGGATTTTTATAAGTCCACAAATATTTGAAGGACTGGGAATCAAGTTTATTAATTTTGTTTTCCGTTCATTACTTATTTGGGTTTTACAACTATACAGAAAATTCCTGAGATTTTTGGAAGGTGTTTGTAAGGTCGTGCACAAAGTGTCAAACTGGTTCAAAGAAAAACGTTAACAATTTTATCATTATAATCATTTTGGAATGTTTTAATGATTGAGCTTCCTTTGTCTGCTTTAACAATTTGCACGCTGTTTAACTTTAGTTTGTTCCCAATGCACGTTATTCTCTTTCTAAAACGGTATTGTGATGCTCACATAGTGGTTGATGTTTATAAAGTGGGTCCACAGTCTTGGCTACTTGCCATTGGAAGTTATCTTGTTCATATGTGGGAAGAGAACAAATCGCCGTTTCACCTCCAGCGTCTCTGTTTTGATCCAATTTTTGGGCTTATAATTGAGGTTGTATTTCAAATATTTGTTAAAAGGGAAAGTTCTTGTTCCCATCGTACATACATACATACATACACCACACATGTACTATACATACCTTGGGTCCAAAATATTGTCAAAGTGACAACAAGAGGTGGAGTAAGTCAGAGAAATATAAAATACACAGAACTAGAATATATGAAAATAGAAGGATTTCACATAAGTGTTGAAAGATACTCCATTATATATGGCTGATCTTAAGATTATAACTTATAAATACATTTCTTACCAACGAACTGTGCCAGTTTAAATATACAGGGTTTTTACTCAATACAGACTGCATCCTGGTTGAACATTTTGATATCAGCATGGTGCATAGTTTCTTGAACATATGAAAAGGATGAGAACTGGTTTTTGAAGGTGGTAATGATGCCTTGTATTAACAGTGTGAATTTGGTAAATATGTTTGAAATGTTGGTTATTTACAGTGATTTCCAGTAATTAAAATATGTATTCACACAGAAAGGGACAGTCTCTAATCTCTTGAACAGATTTCTACATATATTTCTGTTTTACACCAGCCATAATTCTGACAGTTTTGTTTTGCAGAGTAAATATCTTTCACCTGTTATATCAACACCTCCCCAAAATTATTCCGTATCTCATTATACAGTGCAAATAGGCAAAATATATTGTTTGGAGGGTATCATTTTTAAGCCAGGTGACTCCAATTCACTGCTTAATAACTGACTGCTTTACAATTAATTTTAATATTGTTACCTTCCATTCTTCCAAGTGCTCCAACAAACCATCTTTTAATGTCTTCTGCATAAGAATGTTGTATCTGTTAACCTCTGAACAACAGTTCCACAGCCACATAACATTTATTGGATAAAATAAATGAAAGCTTGTACAGTTGTCACATTAGCATCACAGATGGACATGTGGGGCAATTCTCATGGCACATGTCTTGTCACTCCATGTTCAAAATTCTTAATTTATCAGCAATATTGATAGAATTGAAACACAAACTACTGATACAACAGCCATATAAGGAGTATTTGTATACTGACATCTATATAAATATCAGTTGATATACCAATTCTCTGAATAGGCCACTGTTACTTTAAGACCAAAAGATTTATAAACTGTTCACCCCTACTGCAGGACTCTGTGTACAGTGCAATGCAGTGACAACAGAGCCCTTGATGCTCATTGGTCAGAAAGAGGCACTCTAGCATATTCTGCACTCTGGTGGGAAATCCATGCAAACACCCAAGGAACAAGACTAATTGTTATGCAAAAATGTAGCTTTTTACAGTAACCTTATCTACGAAATGTGATTTTGTAAGGATACCCAAGTTTTGTTTCCTCCATCTGGCCCTGTCTTGCCAAGGAGCCTCCTTACTTCCTCTCTGCATTATGTTCATTCTTTGTAAAATTATTCCTAACCTGTTGTTCCCACTCTGATCTGGTCTTCTTCTTGTGCACCTTCCCTTTAGTTTAATTTTCAAAACATTCTCTGCAATTCTAACCACATTCATTCCACACTGTTACATATTCTATTGCTTATCTCTGAATACAACTGCAATTCACAGTTGAGAAACGAAAGGCAGGTGACAAATACACTGCGTTTGCTGTTGCAGATGGGAAGGACAGCACACCAAGGCAGATGAGGCAATCTCTGAAAACTACAAGGCAGTGCACTGGACCCCAATGAGAGCCCACATACTGCAGCAGTTGTACCACGAGAGTCCCCTGTCTATGCAGTGCAACCAGTCAACGGGGGAGAGGTTCCCAGGATACTGGGAGAACATGCCACTCACACCTGTATTGTTCCCAACACTGGCCCACCCCAGGGACTGCACCACACATCCATAGGAGCTGTCTCTCTGTGAACACATATGCAAACCCTTAATGTATGAGTAACACTGCAGGCAAAGCAACACTTCCTTATGTAAATGTTATGCATGGAGGTAAAGCTCCTTCTATACATGAGCTCAGTTTCAGACATAGCATTGAACGTGTTGGTCAAATGGGGAATGTTCTTATGTTGGATTCAACAGGCTATTCTTGGCTGTTTTGTAATTTCCCTCAGTCCCTTCAGGTTAATGTTGCAATACTACTTCAAAGTAGGCCACAACCACTTCCATTCACACACTTGCCAATAATTTATTTCCACATCATCTTACCCATCCCTACATGCCATCATATTCTGGAAGATTTATACATTTGATGCAAAGGGCCTGTCACTGACAGTTCTCCTCAAACTCCATTGGTAACGATGTCAGAAACAGCTGAGCACCATTGCCACACATTAATGTAACTTGTGTGTCAAATATTTCTTAATTCAAAATTATGATCCTTTTGGATTTGTTGCTGTGCAATCTGCAATATACCGGTATGTACAATAAGTTTGGAGGAATACAGTGTGTCCATATTCACAGTACAAGATGTGATCCTATTACTGAAGGACCTGCATGCCACAGCACATGCAGTGGAACTGACGTTCACCATACTTCAGGTGTCTCATTTGTCTGGCTGTTCAGTTTCCTTGCAAATACCTAAATCCTGAGGAGTGCGGTATCTTCATAAATGTCTTAGAAGGTACCATTTATGTGAACCAGAGTAAAGAGAAAATGTAGAAAATTAAACATAAAACAGAAGGATGGCTTAACAAACGGTTCCTGATAAGCAGCCATCATCAGACTTGCATAATGCCACTAACAGACAGTTACTGTACTGAATGGATAATGCATGGGAGGGTTTTATACATAGCAAATATGAAACATAACATGGGCCTTCCATACACCGACATGATAACTGGGTACTAACTGCCAGCAGCTGTCAGACTGCTATAAAATACAACTGTCCCAAGTCATGTAAAATCCAAGAACATTCCAACTTCCAGCTAAGGGATCCACATATGAACCCTTCCAATGAGCCATTCTTATGCATGTTCCAGCCCCTGAAGGATGCCAACCTGACATGAAAGATACAACAACTCTGTCAGACAAATATTTAAATTATCGTATTTCTTCTAGTACATGTAGTCTAATCCAGTGAACTTTCAGGCACACATACATACAACATACATTTGTCAAAAAGGAACACTGCACTTCCACCAAGCACTACTGTCAGCGAATGCAAACTTCTGTATCAGAAACATTTGCCAATATGAGCAGTTTTTATTCTTTAGGAATTTCGAAATTGTTCCAGTATCTATTTCAATTGTGTCTCAGACACGGCACTGCCCCAACTGTCATGGTTACTCACACACAGCTGAGAAGTATTTGAGCCACTATTTAGGTTGTCATTGTGCCAAGCCCTCTGGTGACAAGACATGAACACACACATACTCAGTTCTCTCAGTATTTGTTTCTAGAACAATCTCCTTAATAGACCTTGGGGTGGCAGGGAAATAAATGAATAGAACTAACATGACCCACAAGCCTGTGTCCCCTTCAGTTTCAATCCCATCCGGCTTCTCGTTCTTTTTGCACCTTCATTATGTCACATTCTAAAGCAAAGCTGGCAAGCAATGGTGTTCAAGCATTATGATTAGGAAACGTACCAAAACACTTTTAGACTTTACTGTAAGTTTCACTTCAAACACATTTTCATTACCCTAACTAGTTCCATGCCTACACCAGTTCAGTGACAATACTGTACAAAAGTAAATCATAGGCTTTTAGTATATACACAGCTAGCTTATGACAAATGTTAGAACCACAATGAACTGCAAAAGATATTTAAGGAAGCAGTCATTGCATCATTTGATTTACTAACCCAGTACCTCCCTGGGGACTCAATCAGAGCAACTGGTGTTCAACCTATCAAACCAGAAACCTCCCAAATACAAGCCAACTTGCTTTGAATATGAACAGCTGCAGTAGTGCCCCCCTCCCAACATAATCAGTACATGACCTGTTATGGCAAAATCCACACTGATGATTGCTATTAATTTTCTCTACATATGGAGTTAACCTTGAGAAAAGCACGTTGGATAAAACTTTGGAAATAGTTTAGAACAGCAAAATACCTTGACATTTGCTGGTCAGTGTTCTCATCCATCATCTAAATGCGTATGTATTTGCAACTGACTCCTTCCACTGTTGAAGCAATCCTTCTGTATTCCACACAGTTAGCAAGTTCACATTATCTCAGCACATACTGCCCTACCTCCTTGAATCAGTTCCACTGGAATTTGATGATTATCTGATGATTTTTATCTTTTCAGCTATTGAATAGCCATCTAAATTTTAGGCCAGGGTAACAGCTACGGTAATAGCCACTCATGTGCCCGACACCTTTACATTCACTAACTGAGAAGTGATTCTTCCACCTTATTGGAAGGCCATTTTTACTGAGTTGCCTAGAGGCTGGTAACCTTCTTAATTCATTTATGGCGCTATACCCAGTGCCCAATATTCTTCTGAAGCTCTTTAAGGGAACAGCCCTGTTATCCCACAAGAACTCAACAGCAGACCGTACTATAAAAACATTACCATCAATCATCATAATAATAATTGAATTAGTTTAGTTTTTTTCTCTGAAGAAAATTACTTCCACTAGTCCATACTGTGGTTGCCTGCGCTATAACATGTGAACCAACAATGCACAGAACATACCAATGGCCCTCATTGTTCCCTGAGACACTAGTAACCACCTTCTCCACTACACAATGTCAAAATCCAGCAAACCACGGTCCATTACCTTCACTTCACTGCTGTGAAAATCTGAAATGTCATATATGGGTTCGACAAGTGCAGCTAATACAATAAGAAATGTGTGCACATCTCAGCGGTCTACCACATGGCCATAGTGATGTACCACAGCCTGCCAGTATTGGTCCCACACCTACCTACCCACTGTTACGTGTGAACTGTTACTTACCCTGTGGCCTAGCAATGCCAGCTTTAATCATTTAATTCCCAAAGCATCCAAAAACTGAAAACAAATCTGCTACAGAACATTAAACAGAAGGGCAGTACAGGCAACCTTTACCCTGTAACAGGACATGAAGGCCCAGAGGGGGAGTACCAGCACAGCACTACTCTTTAACCTCTGCACTAGATTGGAGTGGGTGGTCAACACCACATCCCAGCTGCTTTGCCCCCAGGAAACGGGCCCAAAATCCACTGGGTGGACTCCGTGACCAGTCCGAAAGGAAGTGGAAAATATCACCCCCCACCAGGATTCAACCCTCAGACCTGCAGCAAGCTGCTATACTGACTGAGCTATCATGGCCCACACATGGACAGTGTGCCAACTGACAACAAAATGTGAACACTACAAGATGGAACAGGGCTGGTGGGTGGCTGAAGGGACAGGGCTGGTGGGTGGCTGAAGAGGCAGATGCCCCAATTAATCTGTTACACATATTCTAGAAATACATTTTAATTATAATATATTTATCTAAAATATGCTTATGCATTATGAGCGTTAGGCCCTACATAGAGGGTCCTATCTTGAGAACAAAACTTGGTCAAACAGTTTTTACACAGTTGATAGTCAAAGCAAAAGGGCAAGAATATTATTTGATTGCTTATTGCTTGTTCTGAGTTGCATTGTGACCTAAACAATAAATAAAAAATGCTAAATGTCATGATCAATTTTGATACAAACTGCTATCACAGCGCCACGATCGCGCGGAATGGTGGGAGGCCATCACCGTCCAGGTGTCACTGATACGCTACTCAGTGTCACATTTACCAAAAAGGAAGACATCTTTCTTTTACATTTAAGCAACTACATATCACCACTGTACAATCCAGTTAACCCTTTTGGTGCAATAAGTGACAGTATCAGCCCCACGTTCTATAACCTTCAACAGCAACCAGCAGATTTACCCCACAGCTTCATAACAACTTACACCTTTGGTGCAACAAAAACATCCCCATCACTTTCAGAAGTTGGTAAGATGCTGCCATCTAGCAGGAACAAAAGATCAATACAAGCTACAAGGGAACTTCATGGAGGTGACTAATACTGTTTTGTAATATTACCACAAATTCTGCAATAAGTAAATACAGATGGACTCTTGGAGACCTGTTTGGAACCTGCTACACACCATTTGTGAAATTCTTTTTCTTTCTTCTCTGCATTTGTTATGTACTTCATGCTTTTTCTCTCTACACAACAAATATGTGGGAATATTTGTCATATGTGGACAACACAGCAACTGAAGGCATTAGAAAACTAATGCAATAATATGCAATTCTTTCAAGTATACCAACAAGATGCAACATTATACAATATTCTTTATTACTGTCAATGCTCTACATGTTTCGGGCGGCTTTTCCGCCCATCATCAGGAGCTCAAAAACTGTACGCACAGCATCGGGTATGTGCCAAGCTTGCCTGCTGCTACATGCCGTGTGTACATTTTTTGAGCTCCTGATGATGGGCGGAAAAACTGCCCGAAACATGTAGAGCATTGACAATAATAAAGAACATTGTATAACGTTGGATCTTGTTGGTACACTCGAAAGAATACATTAATAGTGCAGTCCCATGAACATCAAATACGAAATTCATTTTCAATTTCCTGTGGAGAACTGACAGTGGTTTGGGAATGACCTTGAAATTTAATTATGCAGCAGAAGGGTTACACACAATACTGCCTCGTCTGTGAGCACGTGCACAATCGTTAGCAAGGCTTCCGTGGTCTTGCAGAGAAAAAAGGCATGGCCAAGCTGAATGTCACTCTGTTGAAGGCACAAGACAACCCTAAACTACAATTAGGCACTTCCTTTTTAGTTAACACTACGAACTATACAAAATTTCCCTGAACTGACCTCCTCACATCATAATGTCATGGACCTACACTGTGACAGCTCACTAAAAGTATCTCATCCACTCACTGTCAGTCAGCATGAACCTACAATAAAACTACACTGTAACATAGAAACCAGCCCATAACAGTGTAAGTACAGGCTGTCCACAAAGCTACTCTCTAAAAGTTTTGTACACAGCAAAATAATGAAACTATTTACACTGATGGCAAACACTACCACAATTAAATAGCATCTTGCATGAAGGCACTTCGGTCCGCCACTCCTGGCAAGGTGTAAGGCACATTCTGATTGGTCCCATAAAACAATCACAGATAAACACTGCTCCATGGAGTGACATGCAAGACCAGCCTGTGTTAACAAAACATTTGTACAACAGTTCATAACACTAAATATAGATGGCTTCTGCCTGCTTCTGGTGCTGACTGCTAGCAACGTAAGCATTTGCCACTGGACTGTGAATTCCTTCTGACCAATCAGAGTTAGAATGCGGTGAGGAAGAGGACCAATGTCCAGGAGATTCTGGAGAAGGTGTTGGGAAGTTCTCTGGTGCCTGCAGGTAGTGCTGGGGAGTTGCCTCTGGGTTCTGTGAGTGTTGGCTGGGAGGCGTGAGGTAGTGAAAGTAATTCGCATTCTGCTGTTGCTGTTGATGCTGTTGCTGTTGCTGCTGCTGTTGTTGCTGTTGCTGCTGCTGCTGCTGTTGTTGTTGGGTGTTAGCACCTCCAGCACCCATTGGCTGTTGCTGCTGCTGCAGCTGCAGGTTTGCCAACTGCTGTGACCCACCATATGCCAGAGGCAGCTCTGCAGAAGCTGAGAAATCAAAGCCCAAGGCCAACTGTTGCTGCTGTGGGATGCCCCCATGTTTCTGGTGGGTTGCGGCCCTCATGGCCGCAATGTGTGTGGGAGAGGTGGGGAGTGAGGGGCGAGACTTGGCAGGTGAAGGAGACCCCATGTAGCTGGTGGGGGGAGACATGGTTAGATTGGAGTTCACGCTGTGGGGAGGCGACTGCTGATTGCTGTAAGGTGGGGACAATGTGCTGGGATGTTGCAGCTGCTGCATCTGTGACTGGGATGGAATACAGAGAGGGAGCGACGTCTGCCGCCCATGTTGTTGTGGCAGTCCCTGTTCATGGAATGATGGCAATCCTGCATAATTTCCTCCCCCATAGGAATCAAGACCAATGTGGTGCAGGCTCTGCATGGAGGCAGCTCCCTTGATGCAGTCCTCATAAGACGGAGGCTGCTTGCCCATCAACCCACTGCTACCATCCAGACCGGCATGATGCAGCTGTGCCAGAGGAAGTGCTCCGTTGCTATAGAGAGAGTTGTCATAGGGACTTGGTGTGCCGTCTGTTGTGCTCAAGCTGCCAACTGTGTGTGGAGATTCAAGAGAGGTGACAGGTGATGCCACGCTCTCCACACTCTGAACACCATGGGGTGGTTCTGCTGGGGCCTGTGCCACCGGTTTCTTGTTATTCTTCTTGACGCTAGGTTTGCGGCGTACTGCCACTACGGCACCCTCCACGTCGGGGCTAGTGGGAGAGTTACCAGTTGCTCCCATGAGTCCACCGCTATTGGTGCCGGCCTTTGGCCGCTTCTTTGATTTGGATGGTTTGCCCCCGGCACCTATCACTGTTGGGTGTGTTATAAGGTGATGGTGGTGGCCAGGAGAGCCTGAAACAGAATGCAGTGCTACAAATGTGTCCCCAATGTCACAGCATGTGCCTGACCCGTGCCTCTGTCCACACTCACCTATAATTGGACCGCTGGGTATCACAGTAACTGTCTGGGTGATCCTGGGAACATGCTCATCTAATAACCGCACAATATCATGGTGCAGCCTTTCACCTGCGACATCACGAGGCAGTCTGTCCATGTGGTCAGTGATCTCGCGGTTTGCAAAGCAGTCCAGTAGTGTCTTGCAGGCCTCGTAACTGCCTTCACGTGCTGCCAGGAACAGTGGAGTCTCGTCCTGCAAAATGGGAGTGTACTACTGGAAACTGCGCGGTGTGCGGTTCTCACAGTGGTGTAGGTAAGGATTCAAGTTTTCAGGTACGTCATGCTGTGTTAATGTATGAGTTGCTCCTCACATCTGAAAGGACTGTACTGCCTCCATCTTCAGTGGTAAGGAGTTCTTTCACTGCCTGCTCCTGGAGCTGTAGGCACTACCATCCTTCAACCAACACAGCACCACATTCCACACAATACAAATCCTCAAAACTGAAACTTCATAATAATATCAGGAAGCCAGCACTAAAGCTCTAACATCAGGAATAATTTTTTACTGATTTTGCTCAAGATGTTGCTCTAAAGAGTAGAAATTATGCAAAGAAACAAAACAGCAACATGAGATCTGGAAAAGAGTGGCCACAGCAGCATACGGCTTTGCAGAAGAAATCTATCAGTCTGAAAGCACTGTAACCTCACACCAGGTGCACACAACTTTGCACTGTGCCAGTTCCAAACTGCCAGTGATGCAACAACACAACTGCTGTTATTCTGGTCATTCTCAATCCTGTTTGTCCATGTACAGCTATTCTCTGCTTTCCATTCTTTACAAATATTTGCACCAGGTATCTCTTAATCATTAGCAGATGGGTTTAAATGCCTACTGTATCTTGTGCCAGATGGAGTTTTTCTCATTTAGCAATTTCCACAAATGCCGCGATTTAGAAATAAATCATACAAATTAGTGTTCTAACATTGGAAGGTCCAAACAAAAAGGGAGTCTTTAAAGAAGAAACTTATTTACAAGCACAGAGCAGTGATCATTCCGTGTGTCAGACAGCACTGGTCTATGTTACACCACTTCCTTACACATATTCTGGTTTTTATGAACTCCTACCTTCAGTCTTAGTTGTGTTTGAAATGTACCAGACATTTTGGTAAGGTCTGTACATTCATCCTCTTACAATTCTAGCCCTTTGGATCAGATTTTATATGACCTTCTTCCAGCAGCACTGAAAGTCAGGAACATAACAATGTGGCCCTTCACAAAATGTTTCGAAGGCCAGTTGCTTAATGAAAGGGAACCATTTCTCTGTTTATTGTTCCTGTAGCAGGTGTGTAATTGTGTCAGTCACGTTACAAACGTCCACACACACTTCAGAAGACAGGATTTCACACTCAAAACAACAGCAACTAGATACAGCCATCAATGTTAAACTGGTACTTGGCCAGATGCAGATGGTGACATGAATGATCAGTGACACATTATGACAAAGAAAAGGCGGTTACATCCCAAAAGGACATAACATTGAGGTCAGAAGATGAAGCAGACAAAGAGGTGTACCCAAAGTGAGCGTGATGTCACTACTAACACTACATCCACACACATCTGCACACACTCGGTACAGAGAAAACAGACGAGTGTTGGAACACCACGCTTGATCAGTACACTGCTGATAAACCAGCATTAGACGAAACATCTTCACTTCTTGGACATGACAGAAATGAACATCTTGTCCTCCTCTGTCTGCATGTGGGACCAAAATGACTCATGCAGACATCCAACTTTCCCTCCTGTGGACCATGATTTAAACTGAGACTGTGGCGTATCAGCTGGTGACGGCAGTCTTCAGAATCACACATCATCTCCATAACAAGGCATGTAACAGAAGATTTACTTCACTACGCTTCCTAGAGCATGCCATGAAGTGCACGCACGCACCCGCGCACGCACACACACAGACAGAGAAACCAGCACATGGCATGCTAGGTCATTCTCTGGTGCATTTTAGAGACCAACATATGATTTGAAGGGTCAACAGACTCATTCACAATTTGTATAATGGATATACTTAAAAATATCATGTATGTCTGATACAGTCACATTTAAACATGAACGTGTTTATCAAATCACAGCAAAAAGACAGAATTATTTGCTTTACCAGCACTTCTAGTCTCTGTAATGCTGCACAAATGAATTCTGACACATACAGTTCAATAACACAACTGCACAGTTGACATCAGCATTTGTGTCAACACAACCCACACACAACGATGGTAACAAAAGGAACTTATGCTGACAGCATGACTGACTCAGAACTAGCACATTCAGTCTGCTTAGCTGCAAGGGAATGTGGATGTTCATCACAGCTATGCTGCAGAACACTGTGACTGACACACCTTGCACTGTCAGTGAAGACCAATCCTAATAAGTATTAAATGAGAGGATATATAAGTCAAACACAACAGTCTTCACCAACTTACCATACTAGATTGTACTCTTACACTACCTCAATGAAAGAAACGAAATCTCGGTTCTTCAATGGCTCCTGCCCATAACGACAACTATATGTAACTTGGTAAACTCCTCTCTAGACTACCTGTGTTTGACCTGATGATGGTCTCATTAGAGTAAAAGACCGAAACATGTCGTCATTTACTTAACTTTATGCTAAGTAATAAAAATTGTTGTGTTTGACTTACATATCCTCTCATTTAATACTTGTAGGTGCGCACAACGGGGATGAACCACCTGAAGACCAATCCTTATGTTCTAGTACAGTGACTGACACAACTTGCACTGTCATTGAACACCAATCCTAATGTTCTAACACAGTGACTGACACAACTTGCACTGTCATTGAACACTAATCCTAATGTTCTAACATAGTGACTGACACAACTTGC
>JGI20166J26741_11490141_pt1 | contig 12900 bp, 5 predicted proteins | sample TergutCu122P5_FD_26741 | JGI IMG/M metagenome (IMG submission 26741)
TGAATGGTAGTACAGTAACATTACCGTACTCTTTGTACAGTAAATCAACAGCTACTGACATCAGGAAAAAGTAAACATAACAAATGAGGGGCAAAGTGTGATATAAAATTGAGGCTTGTTCGCTGCAGGCAGTTACTGCACCACGGTTCCAACAATAAGCGACTGCGGGTCTATCGGAAGCCCTCGTAGTGAAAGGCCGGCCAATTAACTGTGTGTAGAGAAAAAGGTCGTTGTTTGTGGGAACGTGACAGTGACAGCATTATGAGTTTGATATGACGTAACAAAGCGGACTGCAGAGCGGAATGTTGACTGAAGGAACAGAACAGACTGGAGAGTGGAATGTTGACTGAAAGAACAGAGCTGTAGATCCGGTAACAGGAAGGCTCTTGTGTCAGTTCTGTAAGGAATAGCTTTCTTCTTTCTAACAGTCTACACTGTTATGTTAATGCAATGTCATGCAGCAGAGTGCATCTGGAGAAGCCAACAGGTCCTCAGACAGTCAAGAAATCCCCAGCATATTATATAAACCAAGGGTTAATTGCCTCATTGACAACTGCCAGCCGTTCTGTCTCTATCCAGTTCATGCCTCCTTATACCTCCTAATATTATTTTATCATCTACGCCTAGGTTTTCCAAGTGGTCTTTTTCCCTCAGGTGTCCACACAAAACCCTTCGTTAACTCCTGTCATCCCTACGTACTCTATGCCCTGCCTATCTATTTGTTTCTGATTTGTTCAGCCCAATCGCACATGTCCACAGCTGTACCTGCAGATGCACACTGTTATGTTACACAGTGTTACCGCCATACACCAGAAGGATTATCTTGAACAGGAGGACTGTATTACTTCTGTTTACTTTCTAAGTTATCCATTATATTTTGGAAAATGTAAAAAAATCCTAACTCAAGATTACGCAGCTGCAGATTTATGTATAAGAAGAAAGAAAGGTCTGTTGTACTTCTGCTGTTATTATTACTACTAATACTGCCATTGCCACCACCACCATAACCACCACAACCACCAAAAGAACAACAAAACAACTACTAGTTTCATTATTAATATGTCTACTAACAAAACCACCAATACCATAACTACTACTACTACTGCTACTGTTGAGCTACAACAATGAACTGAAGATTTGCAACTGACATGAAAGGGAATTTTATTAAGATAAATATTTGCTGTTGGAAAATGTTGATGCAACTAAAAAAGGGAAGCAGTAGACATAAAAGATAACGAAATGTGCATTGATTGTACACTTTGGGACAAACTGTGTGAAATGTCTGCACTACATTATGTACTGCTGCTTGTGTGTGTGTTTGTTTTTTTCAGTTGAAGTGGGTAAAGTGACAAGTGCTACAGAATAAGGGAAGCCATGAAAAGTTTCATATATCAACAGAGTAAACAGCATTGTTACTGACAGGACAGTGAAGCGGGAAATTGAGTGTCTTTCGTAATGGATATTTTTGTAGAGTTATGATGACTTCATAAGTGTAAACATGTAATCAAATATTTATTTATTAAAACAAAATCATAGTTTAGCTTCTTGTGTTACACAAGTGTTTATATTTTGTTAAACATACTGCATGGTAGCAGAACAGTACTAAAATTATAGTACATTTCTTACGAAAATGCCTTCTGAACTGTGTATATTTTTACATGAACAGGGAAGGTATTGTGGGTCTTATGTGATGGATATTTTTCGCAACCATTTCAAAGTCTGTAGGTGTAAATACCGTATATGTAGCGACAGAACATGAGGGAAATATGAATATGAACCATAATACAGTTAAAAATACAGTTAATATATTACAAAGCTTGTAGCTGTATATAGAGCATATGTAGTGACAGAAAATGAGGAATATATGGACAAATTACAGTTATTTATACAGTTAATAGACTACATAGCCTGTAGCTGTATATACAGGATACGTAGTGACAGAATATGAGTGAAATATATGAATGAGGACAATATTAGAGTTAATAATACAGTTAATATATTACAAATTCTGTAGCTGTATATACAGGATATGTAGTGACAGACATGTGGGATATATGGATATGGACAATATTACAGTTACTATTGCAGTTAATATATTACAATGTCTGTAGCTGTGTATACTGGATATTTAGTGACAGAACATGAGGGAAATATGAATATGGACAATATTACACTTAATAACACAGTTAATATATTACAAAGTATGTAACTCTATATACAGGATATGTAGTAACAGAAAAATATGGATATGTGAGTATGGTACAATATTACAATTAATAATACAGTTAATATATCACAAAATCTGTAGCTGTATATACAGGATATGTAGTGACAGAACATGAGAGAAATATGAATATGGGGCAATATCAGAGTTAATAATACAGTTAATACATCTCACAGTCTGTAGATGTATATACAGAATATTTAGTAACAAAAGGCGAGAAAAATACATGGATTGTTACAATATAGCCCGTGAAAGTGAAAAAGTAATTTCCTTTACATAACTGGCGTTAAATGCAAATTGCTTAATTAATAACATTTTACAGGCCCGGAGTGTAATTAATGGCAGCCATTCAAATATTATTTTATTGCAGTTATTACGAAGCCCTCCAATTTACATACATTTATCACTCCACCAGTAAACACTAACGTACCCCTTACTAACAACCTTCACACAGTCTACTGCTGCCATCTATAAGTCACGAATGAGATCTACACTTAATAACATAAAACAGAATATTGTGTACATCCATCAAATATACAAATGTTTATAAAAGAGTTATGCAATACCATGACAACACACGACAGTACATATTGTTACAGTGCGATATCAAAACAACAAACCTATCCTACACTTAACACACTCGACCACAACCAAAAGTAATTCTTTAGAGTAACTATTTTTAATGTACAGCATTAAGATATTATTTTAAGGCAAAAAATATTCACAGTGCGCTGACAGCCAACATTCCCACTGCTGTCGTTGACCCACCAACACACTGATTGCTGTTCACTACACAAACAGCACAATATTTGTGTCACCATCACATGAGCTCAAGCGCTTTGTGCTGCTGTTGCACTAAACACTTCGATATCACCAAAATATGTTGTTTTATTTCAGGGGAAGTAACTGGAAGTTTAACACATCCCTGCGAGCTGTTTGTCAGGATATTTCAGATGATCCGTCTGTGAAACAGAGTGAGGCTCTTTCTATTTCTAGTATGACCCACCGTTAACGGTTTTCCAGCTCCAAACATTCATCGGCCCATCATCTATCTACCGTCTTACTATCGGCTCAATAGTGGCACTGCGTATGACCGTTAGTAGGGCACATCTTGCATTTCGGTAACTGAGGAAAAGACCGGGTGGCTGTAAATTCGCAATTCGCTTCCGAATACGAAAAGCCGACTGTTTGGAAAGTCAGACATAGCCCCAGCTTGTGCCTTTGCATCCGAAATAACACTGCTATTCAACAAACCGGTCTGCCCACTCGATAACAACACAATATCTGTTACTGTCTGATGGGGTGACGGAAGGCCACTGCTTTCAGTTTTGTTGTGGCTTTGACTATCAGCGGTGTTGCACTGCAGCTGGACGGTAATCAGACTAATAGCTTTACATTGAAAGGAGGGTTGGACAAAGCCACAACCTCAGCGAACGTACAGCAGAGAGGGTGTGAAATGTTTTGCTAATACAGCTGACAGTTCAGATCCGTTTATAACGACTACAGTTGTTAGCAGTGTGACTTAGGATTGTATTGTAAATGTGCTGAGCATTATGACACAGGTCACGCACTAACCCATTTCATATGTGTTCTGGTTATCCCCCATAACACATTTTCCAGACAGAACTGAGTCGGTCTACGGTCGTTCGCTTGCAGGGATTAGTAGGTACGAATCTCGTCAGGTCATGGTGTTTGTTTCTTGTGAATGTTGATTTTTTAGGAACAGTTCTATGAAACGGGATGTTTAATTGTACAGAGGAGTTATACCGAATGTGGTGTGATGGTGAACCATTAAATATGAGGTGGTCGTTGGTCACTGTGGGGTGTTCCGACATGGGAAAAAATACATTTTTTTTATTATTTAGATAGTGTTCAAATTTCTCAACTATTTACGTACATTTTAACAAATGGTAAAGCCGTGTTGCCACGTTAACTGCAGCAAGGAGGTGCTAATTTTGAACATTAATTTCCACTTTTCAGTAAGCCCAAATAATTCAAAAAATACTTCTTGGTTTTGATCAATTGCAGCCTCATTATTTGTGGCTAAAACAATTCCTTTTCTTTATTTCTGTGGTTAGTTACTTTCTAGCCCACTTACACAATTTCTGTAAGAAAAGAAACCTCCAAAAACTTGCTCTCAACTTCTACAGTGTCTATTCATCGTTACGTGCAAATAATTTTTGTATAACTCCACTGTTTTAGTTTATCTTCAGCTCATTTGAACATTTTCTGAGAATTTTTGCTGCAATCTGCTACCTTTGGCACACCGCCCTTCAGTCATTATCTGTGGCTAGTAAGAATTTATTTACCTCCTCTCTTGTTTGAATTCTTTTAGTCCAATTTAATATTCCCTGAAATACCTCTAGTTCACGGAAACATGCTGCCACATGAAAGACCGTTCATACGTCATAAACAGTGGCTAATAACAATATTTTTACCACCTCTCTTGTTAGATTCCTTTTAACCCAATTAAGTATTCAATGAAATTCCTCTAGTTCATAGAACCCTGCTGCCATATGAAAGACTGTCCTTCCGTCATTAACCGTGGATAATAAAATTTTATCTCCTCTTGTTATATTCTTTTCAACCCAATTAAATATTCCCTAAAATAACTCTAGTTCACAGAACTCTGGTGCCATATGAAAGACCGTTCTTCTCTCATTATATTTGACCAACAACAATTTATTTACCCCCTCTCTTGTTAATTCGTTTGAGTCAAATTCAATATTCCCTGAAGTATCACTGGCTCACAGAAATCTGCCGCCATATGAAAGACGGTCCTTCCGTCATTATCTGTGCCTAACAAAATTTATGTACCTTCAATCTTGTTAGATGATTTTTAGCTCAATTAAATGTTCACTGGCATTACCCTAGTTCAATGAAATCTGCTGCCATATGAAAGATCGTCCTTCCGTCATTATCTGTGGCCAACAGCAACTTATTTACCCCCTCTCTTTTTATACCCTTTGTGTCAAATTCACTATTCCCTGAAGTATCTCTGGCTCTCAGAATTCTGCTGCCAAATGAAAGACCGTCCTTCCGTCTTTATCTGTCGCTTATAACAATTTATTTATCTCCTCTGTTGTTAGATTCTCTTTATCCCAATTAAATATTCCCTGAAATACCTCTACTTCACAGAACATGGCTGCCATACGAGAGAGCGTCCTTGCGTCTCACTTTATAGCTAACAAAAACTTATTTACCTCCTCGCTGGTTAGATATCCTTTAGCACAATTAAATATTCCCTGAAATACCTCTAGTTCACAGAAATCTGCTGCCATATTAAAGACATTCCGTCCGTCATTATTTGTGGCCAAGAACAATTTATTTACCTCCTCGCTTGTTAGATTCCCTTTAGACCAATTAAATATTCCCTCAAATATCTCTAGTTCACGTAAATCTGCTGCCAAATGAATGAACGTCCATCCATTATTATCTATGGCTAATAACAAATTATTTAACTCCTCTCTTGTTAAATTTGTTAGCACAATTAAATATTCCCTGAAATACCTCTAGTCCACAGATCTCTGATGCCATATGAAAGACCGTCCTTTCGTCATTTTCTGTGGCCAACAAAAATTTATTTACCTCCTCCTTTGTTAGAAACTTTTCGCGCCCAATTACATATTTCTTGACATACCTCTAGTCTACGGTACCTGGCTGCCACATGCAGGACCGTCCACCCGTAATTATCTATGGCTAACGACTATTTATTTCCCTCCTCTCTTGTTACATTCTTTTAGCCCAATTAATATATTCCCCGAAATACCTCTAGTTCACAGACCTCTGCTGTCATATGAAAGACCGTCCTTCCGTCATTTTCTGTGGCCAAAACAAATTTATTTACCTCCTGTCTTGTAAGATTCTTTTGAGCCCAATTAAATATTCCTTGAAATACTTCCAATAAGAAGAACTCTGCTGCCATATGAAAGTCGGCCCTTCCATCATTATCCGTCGCCAACAACAATTAATTTACCTCCTATCTTGTTAGATTCTCTTTAGGCCAATTAAATATTTCACTTAAGTACCTCTAGTTCACATAAATCTGCTGCCATATGAAAGAAAGTCCTTCCCTCATTATCTGTGGCCAACAATTTATTTACCTCCTCTCTTGTTAGATTCTCTTTAGCCCAATTAAATATTCCCTGACATACCTCTTGTTTAGCGTACTTTGCTGCCACATGAAGGAAAGTCCATCCGTCATTATCTATGGCTAACAACAATTTATTTACCTCCTCTCTTGTTAGATTTTCTTTAGCACAATTCAATATTCCCTGACATACCTCTTGTTTACCGCCCTTTGCTGCCACATGAAGGAACGTCCATCCGTCATTATTTTTGGCTAACAACAATTTATTTACCTCCTCTCTTGTTAGATTCCCTTTAGCCCAATTAAATATTCCCTGACATGCCTCTTGTTCACCCATTAATGCTGCCACATGAAGGAACGTAAATCCGCCATAATCTTTAGTTAACAACAATTTATTTACCTCCTCTCTTGTTAGATTCTCTTTAGCCAAATTAAATATTCCCTGACATACCTCTAGTTTAAGGTACTTTGCTCCCATATGAAGGAAGGAGAGTCCGTCATCATCTTTGGCTAACAACAAATTATTTACCTCCTCTCTTCTTAAATTTTCATTAGCCAAATTAAATATTCCCTGAAATACCTCAAGTTTAAGGTACCCTGCTGCCATATGAAAGACCGTCCTTCCCTCCTGATCTGTGGCTAATAACAAATTATTTACCTCCTCTTTTGTTAGATTCTCTTTGGCCAATTTCCATTGCTTCAGTAGTACCTCTAATGTCCCCTTATTTACTGCTAATTGGAAGGCGTTCATTCCTCTAATCTCTTTGGCAAGTAATAATTTATTTATTAAATCGTGTGCTCTTGGGTTCCTTTCAGCACACTCCCATAACTTCTCTAATACTTGAATGTTGCACGAAATTACTGCCTGGTGCCAGGCTGTTTGGCTCATTATATCTTTGGCTAGCAACAGCTTTTCCTCAGTGTCTGTGTGTTCTGCAGCTTGAAGGCTATCTAACAGAAATCCAAGAATGTTAACCTTACCTTCTCTCACAGTTCGGTGTAATAACTCACGTAGTTCTATTTTAGAATAACTCCATAAGTTATGTATCCGATTTCCGTGCTGTTTTAACATCTCTATTGACGGCTTAGACTTTGACAAAAAGCAATTTATAAAATCTCTAATCACCCGATAAAAAGGTTCCAGAATTATATGTTTCAGTGTAAAATCCAGTACTTGCCCCGAAGTGTTGTTTCCCTCTATCAAGGATTTCACCAAACAATCCGCAACACAATACTCGGCAAAAGTACGGTGGATAAAGTGCGGTTTACCGTCATGACTTATTTGTACTATCCCAATTTGTGTTAGTTCTTCATTTGAAAGAAATCTTTCCGTGTTGGTTTGAAACAGTGTCACTTGTTCCTCTGGGAATAGCACCTTAAAGGCCAACAGCTGAAGGTCCTTACTCATTTGTCTTATTTCACGTTCTCGTTGCTGTATTGCAGCAACCTTACTCACCGTGATTTGAAGTTTTTCCTCCTTGTAGATGTCATATTTTCTATCAATAAATCTTGCATATAACTCAAGCAAGTCCACCTGGAACTCTGCGCTAGGCTTCGATTCAGCAGATTGATAAAATATCTTAACTTCCTTATCAAAAACCTCCGCCAACATGCGGGCCTGCAGTGGGATGCCGGTAAACTTTCCGTCTTTGTCACTAATTGATTGAGCTAGTTCCTTAATTAAATGTTTAGCATAAATTTCTAAATTGTCCTTTTCTACTTCTCCCTCCTTACCTTTCGACTCAGTAAACCAGTTTTTTCGACGCCAAAATTTTGTTAAGAATTCAACTTGATTTTCTTCAGAAAAAGGTTCCAGTGTGTAGGACAGCTGTTGTAGCTTATCTTTCAATTCCTCTCTCAGATGCGGTCTGGTGGTGACCCACAGCTGTTCTAATGCCGTCTGACTTAGAACTTGGAGTAAATCAATGACAGTTTCTTTGTAGAACGGACTAATTTCATCAACACCATCCAACATTATTACTGTTCTTATTTCCTGCTTTTGTTCACAACACTGTTTAAATAATTCCATCTCTAAACCAGGTTTAAGCTTCAGCACTTTCTTCGTTACAAATTCCATCACATTCTCCTTATCGATCTTTTCTTGTTTCAGTGCGTTCAGGGCATCTGTGTGGTCATTTAAGTCAACTCTCACCACCCATTTGCCTGGGAACTTCTGTTTTATTTTCTGAGAGAGATGTGTCAGTACGGTAGATTTACCCATCCCTGCTGTATCAGAAATTAGCATCAATCTCTGGTGCTGTGCTTGCTCCAACAACATGTCTAAATCATCAGCTGTATATTTCTGTGAGCTTTTAGTATCAATATATCTACGCAGTGCTTCTAAGCTCCCTTGCGAATGCTGCCAAATGAAGTTCCCTGACTTATCTTTCTCTACCCAATGAACATTGCCTTTTGGATGCAGCTGACAGAGGCTTGTGTATTCTTCTTCAGTTCTAGCCAGATATACATGGGAATCTTTTACATATTGATCATTAAAAATATCCTGTTTAATAGTTTTCTGATGACGAAGTGTTCTCCCAATATAGTAACTTTCATTGTATCCATTTGATATCGGCAATGGATCAGCAATCGTCAGTTCCTTTTCTTCAAGTAAAGCATAAAGGGGCAGAAATTTTGCTGCTGCAGATTCAGCAGACATGATTTCTTTTAGAGATATCCCAGCACTTTGAAATTTCACTGTTTTCTCAAGTAATTTCTCCTGTGTAATGGTGGTTAAATCACTCCAAGTCAACTGTTCATCTCTTGTAATAAATCCATTACCCACTGTTTCTTTTGCTAAATCCTGCAGAAAAATAACGGTGTCATCTTCTGACTGAGTGGTCAAAATAATTTTTACGGACTGCACCTCCTTCAGAGTATCAAATAGACTTCTGAGTATTTGTCTCGTTTCGTCATTAAGCAGGTATCTGGTCTCGCACATCACCAGTAACAGATGTGGTGCTGTTGTCGACTCCAATAATGTACTCAAATTCACCATTCGATTGACCAGTAACAAGTGCTCTAAGGTCAGTAAAGTATAATTACCTTCACAGAGACGATCGGTCTTTTCAAGCACCTGATAAATCTTGATTAGCCCTGTCCATGCATCACCATCAACCATCCGTACCTGAAGTACTTTTTCTTGGTCACTGTTTAGAAAATCTCTTAGCGTTAAATCATCGGCCTTAAATTCAAGTGGGCTTTGCTGAAACTTTTCTAGGTAATGTTTGGTTCCAATCTGATAAACGTTGTTTCCAATCTCGTTCAATGACAAAGCACACTTTGTGTTCTCTTTTATCTCAGGAAACAGCTGAAGCAAGAATTGCACATAGGGAATCATGTTCTGTAATGCACTGCCATCCTCACAGCGAATTGTTTGTTTTTTGATCTCGAAGCTTTGTAACATTTTTTTAACTTCTTGGGCCTGATCATCTTCCAGTGCAGAGAACAGTTCCTTAGGCATAAAGAATTTAGGTAACTGACACAGCTGACAATAATTCTCCAAAAATTGGCGCTCATCATAGCTAAATTTGCTTACACTAGTCACCCGCTCGTCATATGTTTTAGTTTGATAACGCAACGGGTGGTAACCTTTGAGAGGTAATGTTTCGTCTGCAATCTGTGGATGGTAATTATTAAAATGTTTGGCCCATTTAAAGAAACTCCTATATTTTTTACCGCCCGATAAGCCAGCAGTGACAGGCCAATCTAATACAACTTGTATTTTCAGTTGACCTTGCTCATCTACATGTACTTGCCCTGTTTCAGGGTCAAAGGCTTCCACAATTTTATCCATACTATGCGTTTCTAGTTTATATAATGCAGTATTTTTTCCCCACCAGCCCATATCAGAAAAATCAGGAAAGATGCGATAGACCGCCCCCATGTGTAAGTTACAAGTATTAATGCGATTAGGAGCAGACAGATAACTAGTGATATCTAAGTGCTCTAAGTCAATGGAACGCTCATAATAGAGTACATCAAGTTCCTCAGCCATATGTGACAACATATCTTTGCAACCTGGGCTGTCAAAAACTACTGTGTGGGGATGAAACCACTGTGAGCCATTTTGACTTTTAAGGAAAGTAATTCCTTTTCTGTCAAGGTATTTTGTAGTAAAGTTAGTGATTTGTGCCAACCAACCCCCTAACGAGTGACCGGTGAAGAACACTTGAAATTGGACTCCCTTTTCTTGATTAATTAATTTCAGGACTTCCACAACGTTATAGGCAAAAGTGCTAGCAGAACTCATTTGTGGAACATGGTATTTAAACAACACACCAACTACGTCTGTCCACAGAGCTCCAAAGCTTGTGGGGACAGTGCCTCGATGAGCAATCACAACATGCTGATGCTCAGGGTGCCAACAGGCTGCTCCAAAATAGCCGCTAGTTTTGCTGCCGTTAGACGCTGTTGTCAGTAATTTCCAGCCGTCAGGTAAACCTAACCGTGTCTCATAGTGAGCGTCAGTCTCTCGTTTATTGTAGTCTGTGTATGCTTTGGAGGCAAACTGGGCCAGTACGTGGGGTGTGGGGAAACCTGACGTTGCTTTAAGTTGGCTTAGGGGGGTTATGTTTTTGTCTCGGAAGGAGTCATAAATTGTTTGCTTAAACTCACTGTTGCTCAGTTTTAGCTTTTCATCTACATTTAATTCTACTGAGAAAGGCGGCAAAACATTTTTCTCAGCTGACTTACTCTTGGGCGAAGAAGAATTTTCTTCCGCGTGTTCTTTTGAAACAAAGCAGTTTAATGTAGGCATTATGACAAATTCGCTCTGGCACTGTGAATTTAATTACTTACAATATACGTATACTGTTAACCCGGACGCAAAATACGAAAACGGGTTTTAAAGAAATGCCAGATGTTCGTGTAGAAACATAATAGTTTCGTCCAAAATTGCAAATACTGTAGTCCAGTGAATTGTTAAAGTTGTATTAATTAAACCACATTAATTAAAAACCACTGCGATATGTAACACGGACTGGAATGGAACTGAACTGATCTAACATGATGCACAGTTTCATCTGACACATTTTCAGTTACAAATGTCCAACAAAGAAAACACGCGTGAAGAAACTTATCTGCAGTAAATACATTGCAGGACCCTCCTGTGCAAGTCATGTAGTAAAGACACGTGCTTTCCACTGTGACTGTAATGTTTGCAGTGCTGCTGGTGGCATTGTAGAGGGTGTAGAACGTTCTGGGTCTCTGTACAGAACCATGCCACATTGGTGACATCTAATGGTGGTACAGTATGTGGCAGTAAGCACTGCCAACATCAACACATTGCAATGCCGAAAGCCATACCAGCAATGTGAAATGCCAACAATCCCAGCTGTTGAGACACCCAGGGTTCTGCTTCCTTAGTCCAATATTATGGCAGCTTTTGTACACCGCAACAGTAATCTCTTCACTGCTGTCTCTCGAGACCTGCCAACATACAGCAATCATATCACCAAATTTAAAGTTCTATTTAGAATGATCATTTGCTGCAGACCAGTAAGATTCCTGCTCAGAAAGTCCAACTGCAAACACACAACAGTACATTTTAGTCTTTAAATTTCTGCAGTCAAGTTAGCTATAAAATTATGCAACTCAATAACAGGCTATGAATATAGAATTCTGACAGAATAAAATTCAAGGAGCAAGTTTATGTTGGTTCCTATATTTAAATAATCTACTGAGAGCGGATTAGAAAATGTATGATAATTCACAGTCTCTTTACTTCCATGAAACTGATAATTAATTCCCAGACGTGGAATTAAAATCTCTTGTCTACATAAGAAATGCAATCTGTGAGAATCACAAACAGCACACAAATATAATTGATATATGTTCTGATTCATGCATGGAAATAAAATTTCTGAAAATGATTGATTCTTTTATTTTCGAACACGGTGGAAAATAATCGCATAGAATGAAGGAAGAAAGTTGTGAGGACATTGATATACCTTGGTATTTCATATTTGTTTGAAAGGGGATTTTTTGCAGTTCTTGTTATAAAGAGACGGTAAAACGAAATGAAAATACGGAAGATGCAGAATTCAGAGCTCTCTATAAAATATAACGCCTAGTTTGGGGATTTTGCAAGGGCAAATAAATGTTTTTGAACATATGGTTTCAATTTTAACTGAAACTCTTTCAATTGAAATCAAAAGTTTAAATTTCTTGTAAAACAACTTATCCTAGTTTTATTTTAAATAAAGTTCAAAACCAAATTACCATATATTTCCCACAAAATTATTCCTTACAAAATCCCAGTTATTAGCATGGAGGCATTCGCAAAATTTCACACAACTTTTTTGTTACAGTGTCAAAAACCGGCTGTATAGCAGAAGAAATTGAAGGCACTTGTGGCTTATTAAGGTAATATTTATTAAAAAATAATGACATGACTGTAGCTGTGTGTTTACTGACGTTACGTGTCACTGTGTTAATGTAATATTTATATGATAACGTGACAGAACTGTAGCTCTGTGTTTACTGACGGTACGTGTGGCTGCGTGAAGGTAATATTTATATGATAACATGACAGGAATGTAGCTGTGTGTTTACTAACGGTACGTGTGGCTGCGTGAAGGTAATA
>JGI20166J26741_11490252_pt1 | contig 12896 bp, 11 predicted proteins | sample TergutCu122P5_FD_26741 | JGI IMG/M metagenome (IMG submission 26741)
CAGACATGCTAAGCTCACCACCACATCACTGCATGTGCTATCTTATCTCTCATTCTCCGTCAGCAGAGGATTTCCAAGAACTTTTTGACTGCCCCTCGTAATCCCAGAGAATTGGTGTTACAAGTTTCAGTGCGTACTGTGTTGCATTACAAACTTTTGAGGTCATGTTCAGTACCTCATCATCATGTAGCTGTCATGTTGTCCTGTTGACCCATTCCAGTCTCACACATCCAGAAGTCTCTTCATAGGTCTTCCCTGGTTCCTTCTGCCAATTGTTGTGTAGTTTTTTTTTATTATTATTCTGGGTAATCTGTTACGAGGCATTCTGTTTACATGTCATATGCAATTTCTTCTGTACTCCCATACTATGTCCAGAACTGGGGTTATATTTAATATCTTCGCAATCTCTGTGTTTGTTTTATAATCTGTCCAATTGTAACTTGCTGTTTTTCTCATGTATTCCATCTCTGCTGCTGTTATTCTTCTTGCATCTCTTGCTGTAATGGTCCAGTTCACTTCTGTGTAAGGAAGCTGAAAGGGCCAGTATATTGTGTAATTTTTATTCTTATTTTCTTTAGAGTTTTCTGTGGTCTAAACACACTGTTTGTTATGCCATTTGCTTTCAAATACGTTAGTCAAACGCAAGACAGGGTTTTCCTTGAATTTGGCACTTAAATATGTGAGGGCTAAAATTTGTGTATGAAGCCCCAATCCAGATCTGTAGGAACTGGACCATGCTGAGCCAAACTAATACTTGCATTGCCAAATCGTCAGCACATCTGTTAATTGACATATTCTTTATTGGGACCTCGTCTATTGTGTTAATTTTTTAAAGAAGCACGGTGTTTTAGAAGCCAGCTGTGATTCATTTTCAGGCATAGAAGCACCTAACCTGGTAGAACCCTTAGATCTTGCTGCCATGCAGTTATGAAGGTTGCCCAGAAAGTAATACCTCTTATTTGTTCCTCAGTAAATACTTATTCCTAGATCATGAAAGTTATACATTACAAAGACTGATGGTTTGACTCCAATCCAATTTTTATACAAAGGCTCAGTCCATTTCTGTGGTCTTGTGCCAACAAGGAACAAATGTATGTATGCCTGGTTGGTACCATGTCTTCTACTCACATAGCCAAGTTCTCACTGCGTGAATCACATTGTCATCAGTCTCAGACCATGTATGGATTGCATCCTTCAGGGCTCCAAGTAGGTGGAAATGTGAGGGTACTAGATCGGGGACATAGGGTAGCTGGTGCAACACTTTCACACCAAATTTTATGATGGCTTCCAGAGACTTCAAACTCTTGTGCAGCCTTGCATTGACATCCTGAAGCAAGATTTCTGTTGGTTCTTGTGCGGCTAAATTCGTGAAATGCTTCCAGAGTTCTTTCAGCATCCTGATTTAGGCTTTAAAGTTGAGAGTTGTGTCCCCTTTCGGCATTGCAGCCAGATGAATTGCTCCAGCACAGTCCCAGAAGACTGATGGAGACTTTGAATTTTTAATTCTGGAGTGAATGAGGATGGTGCCATTCCATGGATTGCCTTTTTTTCCTCCCGTTCAAAATTCTGGGCCTAGGTTTCATCTGCTTTAACAGTGTGCGATAGGAAGGTCTCTCCTTCAGCTGTTCTCTCAGTTCTCTGTTCAACTGTGAGGCTCTAAGGAAACCATCTTGCGAACTCCTTTGAATGTCCAACTCAGATGATGTGACTCTTCCTTTGCTGATTGTAAGACTGAGTGCCAGTTGTTGTGATGCGTTGATCCTTGCAAACAATGGCCTCAGCATGCTTAAGCATTTCAGGACTAACAGTTGTTGCAGGGTGGCTTGAGCTTTTCACCCGTTGATCAGTGGTGCTTCTGTTGACCACAGCACTTTCATAAACATTGCAAAGATGTGTGTGTGGATGTTTCACACTGATTATTTCTCAGCAACAAGGAATTCTATCAGCATGTTTGTACCACATATCATTGACTCCATTGTGGGGTGGTGCTGTCAGAAAACTTTACAGATTTGTACATAAATGCTGGAAACTTTAAATTTGTTTCATCTAAAATCCCACATTCCTAGCATTGTCACTGGCCCCAAAAAAAAAAAAGGTGCATTACTTTCTGGGCCACTTATGTATTTGTTTTCTATGCATAGTGAATCACCATTGGTTTCAGTTTGGTGTCATAACTTTGCCTGATTGCATTCAGAAGGCAGCTCATGCTTATAGCCGTATTCTGCCTGTGGCCTGATATTTTAATGGAATAACAAATGTCTCAGAATATGCATGAATCAAAACTAACAATACTGCAGAATGCTTTTCTCACCCTTCTCTGCACATGATGTGATTGACAGTTTGGCAGTGCAGACCTTTGTTTGGCTGAGCACAGTTCAGTTTGGTGCTTCATATGTAAATTTAAAATGACAGTCACATTTTAAGCCCCGGGGTGGGTGGGGAAACTTAGTCTTCCATTTTGCATAAATGTAGTATTTTCTGAGTAACTCATTAGATGCCCGCAGTCATATGGTGGTATCAGAAACAGTGTTCAGCACTGAAACCTACTTTGCAGTCTTCACTGATTTAGATGTATTTCTTTTTTAAGTAGCCATAGACAACTCATATTACAAGATACAACAGGCTACCTGTTTCAGCTTGAACAAGCCATCAGAAAGTGACAGCATAATGAATGTGTCTCACCTTAAAATACTTAACAGTTTTATTTCGTTCCATGGCACTGGCTGATCTCATACAATACTAAACACTGCCAAAACATGTTCTGTTGCTATTTGTAGCAGAAGTATCAGTTGAGTGGTGAGGTTTATATACTCTAGTTCTTGGAACAGTCTTTGATTGCCTGCCTGAGGGTCATCATACAGTTCTTTTAGTAGTTATAAATCAAATTCCATACAAGTTGGCACTTGTTCTTTGTTAAGCAATGGCACTTACTCATGTAAGTGATACATACAAGGTAATATCTGAAAGTTTCCAGTCAGTATTGAACTGTATCTTTACCTCTGTTACTCAACATGATGTCCCTTTCAGAGTTGTCCCCTTTCGAGTTCATGCAATTGCACTGGCATTTCTGCCAGTGCTGCAAGCACTGCTGCAGCTGACTGTTCGAATCACATATATGGTCAGTGATTGGTCCTGAATTTCAGAGATATCCAGCTGTGAGGTGCATTTTATTTTTATCACAACAGAATAAATCATGCAAGTAAGAATTGTCGGGGTCCACAGCTGTGTTTTTAGCAGCCTGAAATTGCCACTGTCAGGAACCAAGACACAAAACGTCACACAGATGCACTGCATGTTTTAACCCTGCTGTAGAATTTGTTGGCTTTTTCTAATAGGAGAGGTGTGACGTGTGAGATGTGACTTGAATGCTTAACAATCTATAACCAAAATTTTCCCATGTCTGAATTGAGAAAATGGCCCAGAAGTCTGTGAACTCCCCATGACATTGTTGCTGAAAGGTGTTTGACCATTTCATGCATTATGGTTACAGTTTTGCCTGTGTGTAGCAAAGGGTTATAGCTGGAAAACTCATTAGACTGACTCAGAAGCTAGCAATACAACAGCACCTAATAACTGAAACCTTTACTTCCTGTACTTGAATTCTCTGTCCTAGCAGTGAGTTAAAAAACTTTTGTGTGTTCCTTCATACACGTACCAGTTTGCATTGGACGAGTGACTGTCCCCCACTATACAATTTACCAGGGAATAGATTGTCTTTGAGTGTGTTTAATCATGTTTCTTATGTACTTCCATGTTTTCACATGATCTGCGCTGTATCAATGTGGGTCTTTTATTCGTGTTTATGTGCATTTCTGCAATGCTCATATTTTGATACCATTCATCATTATTCATGAGTGTTATTTTCTGAAGTGGGTCTAAAATGCATAGGAAGTGAAGTAATTAAGTGTAATTGAAAGACTTGACATTGTAAGATGAACGTGGTGAATGTATTAGGGATGTGTGTAGAGCCATAGCCAAAAGTAAAATTCCTTTTCAAAAACATAAACCAAAAGGAATTGCTGAAAGCTGTGTTATTGGTACAAGATTAGAGTGTGTAGTGCCATGTATAGATTACCCATTGGTTTGGCAGCCACAACTAATGCAACATGAATTCAGCTGTCGTATCATCCATGAGAGAACTTGTTGTTGTTGCTGCTGCTGCTGTTTGAAAATTTAAATCTATAATCTCAAGAAGGCACAGCAGACACAGATGATCTGGATTTTAAGACAAGATACGGTTATTTTGAAAGAATCATGACTTGCCAATCTGCACACGCCTTTGTACATCAAACAGAAGGGCAGACACTGATGTAGACTGCTGCAGAGTGGCCCTGAGAATTCATATAAGCAACAGGAGGATATTCACTGAAGCATATTTACAGTATTGAGGTGGGCTGTTTTATAAGGGGATGCCTTCCCATATCTAGCACAATGTGATGCCAAGCTACTAAAATGTATGAGAAAAGTACTGAATCTGAACCAGTTTATGCCCAGCAGTGAGTGGATGGGATTTAAAGCCTGCACCCATATTTGAATGGGAATTCGCTTTTGCTTTTAGTAGTTTTTACCTGCAAGCAGAATTTTGGAACCAGCTTCATTCATATAATGGATTGCTGTGTACTGAAACACCAACCCAGTAATTGTGCCTTCTGGTTTTGTACAGCTGTTAGCAAGTGAGGCATTGTATGTCAAAGTACAAAAGTGTTTCTGATAGTCCCTTTTCAGTCTTAGCCTCTCTATATTTCTGTGATAGCTTATCAAGCATCATTCATATCAACTCTTCTCTTCATTCAGTTAATAGTTGATGAATATTTTGGCTTTGGATGTCTCAGTCTCGAGATGTAGTACGACTAGTTGTTTTGTCATGGGTTGTACTTGAGACATATCTTTCTTGTCTTTCCACTTCATGATAATCAATTTGGCCTTGTAGACAGACACATTTTCACCGTCAACTTTCACCATGTTTGCCCTATTTCAATGTAATTTTTTTCTTGTGTCCAGCTCCTGCACATCATGTTACAGAGATCTGGGCATTAGATTGGTTGCTCTTGGTCACACTATGCCTGATCAGTGATTAAGGGGTTACTAGTTCTTGCACTACTATTGACCCATGTCCCATTGTTTAGGGAGTCATAAAAGCAGTACCAGTACCTTGTCAAGTATAGATTTGAAGTTTCACATATAATCACACAATTAAAATGCAATTTGGGGACTAGCGCCTGTGAGGTGTAAAGGTTATAATTTAAAATTTTATGTGGAAATTTTTATAAATATTTGCCCTGGCAAGTCAATATCGTGCCTGCTCTATTCTGTAATTTTCCCTCAAGGCACCAGAGCAATAACCTTCATTGTGTTGTCTTGTGTCCACATCTATATGTTAAACACAATAGGATTGACATTGTCAGGAAAGTCCTAGCTTATAAGAATTGCTGTTAGATGAGCCAAAAATTATTTTGTACCACAGTGCAACTGTTTGCAATATGTGAGAAACTGAGGTGGTCCCTACATTATACTTTAATAAATATGTAGCATATAGTAGTCTCTAAGAAGGCAGTGAATAGTGGGTTGAAAGTGCTTGAGTGTTTTAAGCTTTGTGTTTTTCCCAGGGAACTTAATACGAGCCATTCGTCAGAAGATCAGCATGACTGGGCTGTGGATAAACCTGAAGGAGAAAGTCAGCCAGCAGCAGCAGAATCTACTGAAACTAAGTATGTAAATGCAGCTTATGTTACTTGTTATTCCAAGGAACTGTTTTTCTCTGTTAATTCTGTTTGTAACTTGTGTGATGGAAGATGTTTAAACTTCCTGATATGTAGATGCAGATGGCAGTATTTTAATGTGGGATCAGTGGTATTAGTAGTGAAAGAATGGAAATGTGGCCAACTAGACCATGCACGTGCATGTGCTCCATTTGTGTAACAGATAGCCAGAAACAGCCCCTATGGGATAGTCCTAAAAGAGCTGCACTTTATAGCCTAAGGAGTGTACAATCACTGCAATAGCCAGCTGTTTGTTACCACAGTTTGTGGTGGTATTTGGAGGATGGCAGGAAATCAAATGATAAAAAATAGGGAATATAAGTTAACAGAGTTATATGAATGCAAAGTGGAGGTGGCATTTTATCAGGGTGTTACTATTTTTGCCACAAGGCATTAAGTGGTATTCAGGCCTGAATTTACCCTACCTACTTGTTTTTAAAACCTGAAATTCAAGGGCTGGTGTCCTGTGTAGAGGGTTAACAAAATCTTCTCAGCTTCATTACGGTTGCCATTTGAATAAAAGAGACATAGAAAGAATAGTTTCTTTATACCATAAGCTTGTATAGAGTTTGGCATTAATATACAGTAAATTCTCGTTACGTAAGTTTGAATTGACTTTTCTCATTGTTTACATAGTTTTCTCAGTCACGTAGATTACCTTTGAAAGAAGCAAATGAATTTTTGTGTGTCTCCCCTTCCCTTCGTATGGTGGGTGGAATGGACACGTCTTCCATAAGTCACATGTGAGTGGTGGTTCTTAAAGGTTGATGCATTTTATGGTCCAGTATTGCAGTTTTGTTGCAAAGTTATGATTTATCCTTCCTGTACACCAAAATTAGATATATATTTTTTTATCCCCCCCCCAATACTAGGGCAGTAAAAGAGCGATGTTTACAACTGTGATCACGGGAACTAAAATAAGAGCAGGGCATATGGCTGGTATGTTGCAGGAACATGGTAACAAAAAGTTTTTATGGCAGTATTAGGGTACTAAAGTTCAATACAGTTCAAAAAGTTTTTATCTCTCTCGCTTTCCCCCACCCAAAGTCTGGGATTCAGGAATCACAATTTCCATAGAACGTGATAATCCTCAGAAACAAGGAAGATCCTGTCTCTGACTTCATTTTTGTCACCACTTACACGTTTTGTATGTTCAGTACTGCATTTCCATTCATTGATATTGCAAAAATGATGTGAAATAGAAGCGAATTTTCAGTAGGTTGTTTGACTCTCCTTCCCAAGACAGATGTCTACTGTACATAAGGCTGCTGTTCCACTTGAGTAAGTTTAAACAGCCTTTTGGCTATGACATTTTTCTGCAAAATTATTTGACACTACTGTTTGGCGGTCCCAGTTTTCAGTCATACTGATTCATAATAAAATCTGAGCTTCCATGTGGCAATAATTGGTCTTTTCCATCTAGTCCATAAACTTTCTATGGATTTTGCTGGACATAGCCATTGGAGACTTCACTAATTTGCATTTCATTCTTTTGAACCGAGCTTAATACATGGCAAAGAATGCCGCTGGTTACTTTGTTGTGTATTGCAGTGTGTTGTATTCTTATGTCAGATCATACATGTACTGCATTGTGTGTAATTTGGGTATATATAGGGACACTGATGCACCTGTTAGTGCTGGTGCTGATGCAGTAGAACAGGAGAGTGCAGCGCCAGTACAAGAAGAACCCCGTGAACTGACCTTGGATGAATATAAAGCTTTGAAAGGCAATAGGCAGAAACCAACATACAATATACGTAAAGCTGGTGAAGGTGAGGACCTGACTCAGTGGAAGAAAATGTATGCTCTGAAAAAGAAGGAAGGTGAAGAAGAGGAAGAAGATGAAGAGGTAATGTAGAACTATGGTAAATTTTGCATTTGCAATGACTCGGTGATACAGAAAGTGAACATGGAGAAGAGCTGGAGCAGTAATAATGCGGGGGTAGGTTGTAGTAGTGCTTTAATTGGACATCGAGATTTTTTATCATTGTGGTCGTTGGATCTCAATAAGGACAGGGAATGCAGAGCATAGTTGTCTTTATTTAAGTGACTTGGGAGTGTATTCTGTGTAGTGTTGCATTCCTGTTACCTATTTGCCAAACTACAAAAGTAGTGCCAAAAGTCAAGAGCATTGTGGCATTACAAATGCCAGGCAATATTTCAGTGCATGATACTGTATTTACTCGAGATTTTTACACTAAATTTGGGGCTTAAATATGTGAGGTTGTCTTAAATTCACATATGAAGCACTGAACCAGACCATGCCAAACCAAATCACTCTGAACCAGACCGTGCGGAGCCAAACCAAGGCCTTCATCGCCAAATCATCATGTGAGATATGTGCTCTTCTGAGATGTTTCACAGCATAGACTGGTAGTTCCATGCCGACATTTTGGGACATCCTATCGGTCACATCCTCAACGGTCAGGTAATCCGAAAGAATAGAGCACGACTGAAGTTAACTGACTTTTTTTTGTGGGGTGGGGGACTTCCTCCATCATCTGCTCCTTTCAAGATGTACGACATTTTGGAAACAGACTGTTTCAATTTTCAGACAAAGAAGCAACTAACATAGTGTACCCCTTAAATTGAGCTATTCTCATCCTCAGCCACTATGCACTACAGGCACAGTAACTTGTTAAGATATGCGTCTGAGAACAAATCTAGTCCATGGGTAGTAACAGGAAAATGGCTCCTGGAAAATTAAAAATTAACTACAAGGCTCAACAGTATAACCTGGACCAATCCACATATTAAAAGCCATAAAAAGAGCCATGAATTCAGACTGATCAGACCACAGACACAACACAAAAATTCAAAACTCTTACTTACTTACCTACCTACTCACTCACTCTCACTCACTCCATAGAGCAGAGTCCTTCTTGAGAAGCTAACCGGTTTTCAGCTAGTCAAGAAATTCCCCGCATTTTATGGAACCTGAAGGTTCATTACTGCATTCACAAGTGCCTGCCACCTGTCCGTACCATGAGCGAGCTCGATCCAGTCCATACCCCCACATCCCACTTCCTGAAGATCCATCTTAATATTATCCTTCCATCTATGCCTGGGTCTCTCAAGTGGTCTCATTCCCTCTGGTTTCCCCGCCAAAACCCTGTATATGTCTCCCCTATCCTCCATGTGTGCTATATGCCCCGCCCATCTCTTTCTCTGTCTGATCACCCAAATGATATTTGGTAAGGAGTACAGATCATTAAGTTGGTCCCAATGGCCACGCGGTCTAAGGCGAGGGTCTGCTGCTGCTCGTCTGCTTAGATTGTGGGTTTGAATCCCACCGGGGGCATGGATGTCTGTCTGCTGTGAGTGTTGTGTGTTGTCAGGTAGAGGTCTCTGCGACTAGCTGATCACATTCCCAGAGGAGTCCTACCGACTGTGGTGTGTCGTCACGTGTGATACAGAAACCTCGTGAATGAGGAGGCCTTGGCCCACTGGGGGCTGTCATGCCAAAAGCAAACAAGCAAACAGATCATTACGCTCCACATTATGTATTTTACTCCATCCCCCTGTTACCTTGCCTCTCTTAGGCCCAAATATTCTCTTCAACACCCTATTATCAGACACCCTCAGCTTATGTTCCTCCCTCAGTGTGAGCAACCATATTTCACGCCCATACAAAACGACAGGCAGAATTATAGTTATGTATATCTTGATATTTAAATTTTTGGATAGCAGTTGAAACAAAAGATTCTGCACTGAATGATAGCAAACATTCCCTGACTTCAGTCTGTTCTTAATTTCTTCCTGAATAGAATTTTGATTTGTTAAGGTTGTTCCCAAACATTTGAACTCTTTCACCCTTTCAAGGGAACTGTTTTCATTCTTTATACTGTGGCTTCATCCTGTGTTCTGATCTCAAGACATGACCATGTACTTAGTTTTATCGGCATTTACTTCTCGTCCATTCTCCTTACTAGCAACTACTAAAGCTTCTGCATTTTTCTTTGTAGTAAGTACACTTCCTCCCAGTATATAAACATCATCAACATAAACCAGAAACTGATGTGTACCATTTAATTTGAGTCCATCCTTGTTTACCTGAGCCCTCCTAATGGCATACACTAAAACAAAGTTGAAAAGCAATGGCGATAGAGCATCTCCTTGTTTCCAGCCATTCCTAATAGGAAACATGTCAGACAAATGCTTGCCTACCTGGACTCTGCTATACATTTCATTCAGTCACATTTTTATTAGCCTTAACCAGTTTCATGTGGATACCAAACTCAATGAGAATATTATACAAGACCTCCTTCCTAACTGAGTCATAAGCTTTCTTGAAGTGTTTAAAAGAGCTGATGCACTGCTTCGTTGTATTCCCATTTTTTCTCAAGTATTTGACGAATACAGAATATATGATCAGTAGTTGACTTGTTGCATCTAAATCCACATTGATGATCCCCAATAAGTTCCTCAGAATATGGAGTTAACCTCGACAGTACGATGTTAGATAAAATTTTGTACATAGTTGGCAAAGTGATATGCTCCTTAAAAAATCCAGAACATTTGATTTGAAATTCTTAACACCTTTAACACCATCTTTGGAGAAAATTATGACTCCTCATGGGTTGAAGTAAGTTTATAAACCAAGAAATATAAATGTATTGCGTGGTAGATAGAATGTGACATGCTTTTTGTATTATGTTTATGAAATACATAGAGTAGTAGTTTTTCTTAGCAGAGATTTTATTTTTGGGCGGTCATCTTAGATTAGAGTCCTCTTGTGTACGGGTAAATACGGCATGTGGCAGCTATTTACATGTGTCATATCACACTAGAATGAAAATTACATCACCAGCCCGTCTCAAGGTCATTCTTTAGTGTACGAAAACATCTGGCCAAGACACATTTTGGCCATTTGTAGTGACTGAATTCCTTGTTAAGGAGGAAATCTCCATGTCGTATTCACGCACAAATTCAACATGCATATAGAGAGGCCTGCATGTGTGTTGACTATCAGACAATGGGTAAAGCATTTTAAAGATATTGAACACATATTTCCAATTAACCCCATAGTTGTTGCCCATGAACTGCCTGTACTAAGGGAATAGGATGGGAAAATCAGTGAGCTCATTGGAAAGAATTGGCTGGCATGTAACAGGGAAATGGTGGCAGGGATTGGAAGAGGACACCATGCCAGAGGATGTGGTGGAAATTTTGTTCTTTATGGGGTCCTCACTTGCTGACAGAGTGGCACATACTTCAGGGAAAAAATGTTTCCTCACAATTGCAAGATCAGTATGCTGTGAAAGACGACGACATTCTTCATGGCATCGTGACAGATGATAACAGTGAGTTTCATTGCTGTAATCCAAAAACAGAATGTAGCATGGAATGGCAGCTTATAACATCACCTAAGAAAAAGTAAGCTGAAAATGTCCTAAGCCTGTAAAACCATGGGAACTGTTTGTAGGGTGCCGAAGGATGGATATTGGTCAAGAGTTGGCTACAAAGGGAAACCATCAGTGCCTCTCATTACCTTCATAAGGTTTCTTGTGCTGTGAATGACAAATGTCCTGGGAAGGAGATTATCCTGCAACATGACAAAGCACCATCACCCCCCACCCCCCACCCCCAACCCCCACTGCTAACCCATATGTGTATCAGGAAAATTAGAGGGAATGTCTACCCATGCACATAACAGTTTAGACCATGTGTTCAGGTTTGTATAAGATCAGATTTGAGGCTGGCACTGTGTGACCAGTGAGGCAGTCAAAACTGTCTTGTCATATATGAACTGCTGAAATGGAATTCTACCAAAAAGAGTTCTTCAGACCTTTATCTTGGTGGCAAAAATGCATCACTTGGAATGGGGATTTTGCAGAGAAGTGATAACAGGTTTGCAGATTTGACTGACTTGGTTTTTTTCCTGTTCATACCTTTATAAGACTGTGGAATTAATTTGCATCACTTTCAGTACTGCTCTTATACATTGTGTCATCAGAAGACCATAGTCTTGGTAAGGCTGTTAGAAACTCACATTTCATTAATTTGATTCTGACTGCTCTCCAGGAGTATGATGCAGCTGAGTATCCTCAACGTGTTGGAAGACAGAAGCACTTGTTGGACATAGATATACATTTTGCTGATTCTCGCCGTGGAAGTCGTGGGCGTGGCCGTGGTGGACCTCGTGGCCGTGGTGGCCCACGTGGTGCTGGTGGTTCTTCACGTAATGGAGCTCCTGGGTCTCGGATGGGTGGCTCAGGTGATGCTAGAGGTCCTGGTGTAAGTAGATTCTCTGAGTTGCAGAGGATTCCTTATGTATTTTTGAGGACATTGTTGTTTAAAATCTGTTATTCTAAATGTTTAGTGTTGTATATAAAAGTTTCTTCACTTGGAGAATCAAGCTGCTGAACAAAGATATGCTGGCAGAAGTACACTAAAACCTTGTATAACAGTAAAGTGCAAGAACTCTCAAACACAACTCAACTTTGGCGATTATTGTAATGTCATATTGTACTAAATGTTTTAGAACCATCTTCAGGTATATATATATATTTGTAAAAATATTGAGGAAGTTATTTAATACATAATTTTCTCAGTATTTTTGTAAGTTCAGATACCTGCTTAATGGCCTTGTAAGGCTGGAACATGTAGTATATTATGAAATTAAATAGTTGTCAAAAGTTGGTTGTACTCTCCATATGTATATCGTGTCATAACAGTATGTGTTAGCGTAGTACACAACTGGTAAAACATTCCATTGAAAACCTCTGAAAGCATTGAGGCTTAGCATTTTTTCCAGTAACAAACAGATTTCATTTATCTGTTCCTGACACATTTGAGCAGTGTAACGCATTTATGCAATCCGTTGCTGTCTCTGAACCATACAGTGTTGCGTCCTTTCAGCTCCAGTAACTGTCTGGTGTAGCATGATAAAACAGGCCTGTTTCATGGGCATTGTAGAGCAGACTGTACTGGCAGTGGACCACTGACATGCACACCTCGTCCAGTTACGACACAGAACCATTGATTGAGGCCTCCTCAACATCTGGAACCTTGCTTTTATGCTTGTGAAAAGGGTCTATTAACCCCTTCAGTGGCGAGTTTATTATAACCATGTCGCACCTTCCAGGGCGGGTTTTAAACTTTAAAATCCCCTGTACCCGGCCATTTTATTAAGGG
>JGI20166J26741_11490474_pt1 | contig 12893 bp, 9 predicted proteins | sample TergutCu122P5_FD_26741 | JGI IMG/M metagenome (IMG submission 26741)
CAGTCTTGTGGATATAGTCATGTATTTAGTCTTTCTCTCATTCACTATTAGTCCCATTTCTTGGGTTTTCTCTTCTATTTCTCTATACACTTGTCTGATCCGAGTTTCTGATCTGCTAATGATTACTACATCATCTGCGTATGCACATATTTGGCTTGACTTCATGTAGATTGTGCCTCTCTGGTCAATTTCCTGTACTGCGTTGTGTAGTGCCAATATGAAGAGGGTTGTTGACAAACCATCGCCTTGTTTAACTCCTTTATCATATTCAAAGGGATCACCTAATTGATTATCAATTTTCACTCTTGCTTTAGTCTGGCGCATGGTCATCCTTGTTAGCCAGATTAGTTTCTGTGGTATTCCCATTCTGTCCATCGCCGCAAACAATCTTCCCCTGTTTATACTATCGAAAGCCTGTTTAAAGTCAATGAAGAGCATGTGCAAGTCGAGACCATGTTCATTATGCTTCTCTATCATTTGTCTAAGTATGAAGAGTTGGTCATTTATACTTTTATTTTGCCAGAATCCACACTGGTACTCTCCTATTATCTTCTCTGCAGCAGTTTTCATAGAAAACAGACATTACCCAGCCTATTTCTGTGTATGTTTTGAGTGCATATGAGATGTTTCCTAATGGGGTTTCACCCTTTGAGATGTAAATGGGTGGGGGGGTGAAGAACACTTACATATTGGTCCAAGTCCAGTCATTACAGATGCCATTGTACTTATATTATGAGATACTTGTGTAAACTGAATGAATAAAGTCAGATAAAGTTGTACATTTGCACTGTATCATGAAAGTGTATGTTAGAATAGAGGTATGGCTTCATGCATTCTTAAGCTTAATGCTAGTTTAAGACAGGTGGTCAGATTCTTGCCTCTTCTTCCCCAGGGAAAGTATCCTAGTATTCATTAGACAAAGTGTCTTATAAACAGGCCATCACTTGCTTAATTGTACATTTGTGAAAGAGCAGGAAGGTTGTGGTGATGTGTATACCAATGTGTAATTATACAATATGTAATATGATACAGTGGATATTTGCTTGCAACACAGAAGTCTTTAATGCCCATGCAGTTTGAATATCAGAGTAAGAGCATGGTCAGATTGTGTAAGACTGCTGAGGCAACAATATATGGATTATAACATTCAAAATTAAATCAAAATTGGGGGTTTTAGTTGAAATCTTTAAAAGAATGTTTTGCAGTCTTTTAGCCTTTGCTGTCAGTTACAGCTGACTGCTGTGCAAAAATCTGTTTATTGTAGTGAGGACAGAAGGATGATGGAGAGTTTTGTTTGCCATCAGTACTGTTACCTCTTGTACTTACTTACTTACTCCATGGAGCAGAGTCTTTCTTGAGCAGCTAACCAGTTCACAGCTAGTCAAGAAATTCCCTGCATTTTATGGAACCCAAAAGTTCATTACCACATGTTGAAGTATTTGCCACCTGTCTCTATCCTGAGCCAGATCAATCCAGTCCATTCCTCCCCATCCTACTTCCTGAAAATCCATCTTAATATTATCCTCCCACCTACATCTGAGTCTTCCAGGTGGTCTCTTTCCCTCAGGTTTCCCCATCAAAGCCCTGTTTGTACCTCCCCACTCCCCCATATGTGCTACATGCCTTGCCAATCTTATTCTTCTCGATTTGATCACTCGAATAATATTTGGTGAGGAGTACAGATCATTAAGCTCCTCATTATGTAGTTTTCTCCTCTCCCTTCTTACCTTGCCCCTCTTAGGCCCATATATTCTCCTCAGTGCCCTGTTTTCAAACACCCTCAGCCTACATTCCTCCCTCAATGTGATCCACCAAGGTTGACACCCATACAAAACAACAGGCAAAATTATGGTTCTATATATCTTAATCTTTAAGTTTTTGAATGGCAGACTGGAAGACAAAAGATTCTGCACCAAAGGATAGCAAGCATTCCCTGACTTCATTCTGCTCTTAATCTCTTCCTGAATAGAGTTTTGATTTGTTAAGGTTGTTCCCAAATATTTTAACTGTTCATCCATTTCAAAGGATCTATTATCATTCTTTATATTGTGACTTCATCCTGCATTCTGATCTCGAGACTTGACCTTGTACTTATTGCATCAGCATTTACTGCTAGTCCAGTCCTACTAGCAACTACTAAAGTTTGTGTTTTTCTTAATATGTATGCTTCTGCCCAATATATTAACATCCTCAGCATAAACCAAAAGCTGATGTGTACCATTTAATTTCAAGCCATCATCAGTGTGGATTCTAAATAGAATTAATAAGTGTTTGGATCTCAGAGCAAATCGTTCTTCCTCCAGCTTTAATAAATTCTGCTGGGATTTGATCAATACCTGGTGGTTTGTGGCTTATTATCTTTTCAGTAGCCATCTCAACCTCAAAGGCACTTGGCTCAGGCATTAGTGGCTCTGCTGAGTGTTTTTCTGTCTGCCTAACATCATTAACCCCATGTCCCTTCAACAGCTGAGAGATATGGTTCCTGCACTAGCCAAAATACTGTGGGACACTGTAACCAAATCACCCTTCTCAAACTTTACTATATTATTTCTAGGCTGGTAGCCCCTCTCAAAATCATTAATGCCCCTATTCTCTGATATTTTTGATCTTAATGTTAGTTTCAAGTTCATCAATTTTAGCTTTCAGATATTCCTTCCTTTTGTTCCTGAAATGTCTACTAGGTTCACATCTTGCATTGTTTAGATTATCTATCTATATTGCTTGTGTCTGGGTCCTGTAACCACTGCATTTTAGCCTGCTTCCTTTGATCTAAAAATCATAAAAATTCTGCATTAAACCATGGTTTATTCTCCATCATTTCATACAGACCTAGACTCTCTTTTGATGTTCTGTTTAATGTTTTCCCAAGCCCTATTGATGTCCTCACTATCATTTTAAGTTATCCAAAGCTGTAGACCTGTTTGAGATCTTTATCTGATACTGTCTTCTAACTTCCAGCTCACTTAGCTTCCTGAGCTTAAATCTCTCCACGTCAAACTTCTGTGCTTCTTGTTTCCTTACTGCCTATCTTTCCCTAACTTTCACAACCACCAGACAGTGATCAGTATCATGCTTAGCTCCCCTGAAAGATCATACATCGGGTGTACCTGAATGCCAGCCTTTAACTTCCAACATATGATCAATCTGGTTGTGAGTCTTCCTATCAGGAGATTACCTCAGGTACGTGAACTGAATCGTATTGGTCTTGGAAGTACATGCATTGTTGCTGTGGAAAACTGAATTGTAGGTAAAATCAACTGGTTTAATAACAGGGTGACTTTGGGTGATCACATGCCATAGTGATAATATATGTCAAGGTATGAGTTAGTAGGAGATCTTTTTAGAGTTATGCTGGTAAGAAATATGATTCCACTTCCCTGCACGGGGGGTAGTTGGTGTAGGATGGAGCAGCTTGACTAGGGATGAGTAGAAATTTGTTTGCCTAAGAAAAGGGTGAGTAACAAATTCTTGACAATCTGCATAACTGGGTCATATTGGTGACAGTATGGGGTGGAAATGGGGCAAAGTAACACAACAGAATTGATGCTGCTGGTAGTGCAGGATGAACAGATCAATGCAGGTAGTGTCAGTAGGATCTAATAACTACATCTGATTGGGTCCACATCCTTTGACTTCTCATTAACCCTAAGGTTGACAACTGTAGTGTGAGCCCAAACAAAACATCTTCAACATACAACAGCACTAAATCCCGAAGTTACGTTGGGTCAGAAAATCAAGGCAACAAAATATATGCAGTCATTGTCTGCAACCGCAGCAGCTGAAGTTACATTACATGTGGAAAATTTCAGATGATTTTAGCTTAAGCTGTGTGAGTGAAAACATCCCACTGTTTGTAGCATTATGTTACCTGACTTAGGGAATTCTCTCCAAGAACAGCATTCCTCTACTGTCTGGCTCAACACTGCCACGGTTGCCACATTTACCATAAGATGAATTTTTATGGTCCCAAAACTGTAGAGAAACCTAAAAGAAAGGTAATCCTGAAGCTCCCAAGATCATACAAAGTAAGCTGCTGGAATCAGTTACCATCCTGGGAGACCAAGTGCCAGAGGTACAACAAACCAGAAACCATACAAGTCAAATGACATAATTTTTTTTTGGAAGGGGGGGAGTAGGTTTTCTCTGGAAGTGCATTGCCACATGCAGTCAAAATGAGGTTCTTAAGTATTCTGAACCTGCTGTGCATCTTCAAGGTTGTTTGTTTTTTTCAGGCGGATAGAGCAATATTTGGCAAAACAGAGGATGCAAGAGCAGAAGCGCATGAGGGAGCTGCAAGAGAGAGAAGAGCAGAAGGCACTTTTTACAGAGAAGATGGCTCGTCAGATGTATGAAGCTGAGGTGGGTGTTTCTTACTGCTACAGTATTATATATTTTTGTTTATCTATAATTGAAAAGGTTCAGAATTTTTAAATTCTTTGTGTATAGTTAAAGAGCTTGTTCTGTTCTTTGAAAGTGAGAAAAATCTTATTGAATTTCAGTGCACTGGAGTAAAATTAACATGGCTATTTTAGGAACTGTGGCCTAGCAAGGGTAAATCTTCTGTACTGAAATTCCTTGACTTATGTCCACCAGGAATGGGAAAATGGGAAGTAAAATTACAGTGCCATTGTATTTTGTGACATTGGGTGTGTGGAAGAACAAGGAATGTGAAACCCTTATATTCCAGAGTCAGCTGTACTAAATGTCATTTAAATAAAAGCATGAAAACCTAATCCAAATGCTTGGGTTCTACTCAGATGCCACTTTCAAAAATGCTGGACATGTTATGCCTTCATTATGAACAGGCTACCTTTCAAATTCTGTGTTCACCCACATTCTTTGTCTGCACAGCAGAACTCGTCACTTCTTGTTGCACTGCTCACTACTGGTAACTGGCTAGTAAGGAAATACCTTGTCCTGATAGATTTACTGATAACCCCAAATGATGCTGTGTGGTGCCCACAGTCCAGAATCCACTTCACACTTTATAGGTACTGTAAGGGACACAGTGTAACTGTCTGTTAAATCCCTAGGCACATAAGAGCTGTGGGGAATGAGATGGCTGATACTATCGCCTATGATGTCAGAGGCAGTGGAACTCCTACGCAAGTGGCACTCAGACTAGATTGCAACTAAAAGCAATAAGTTTCAACATCTCTAGACTACCATGACCACTACCATTCTTCCATCTGAGCTGTCTGCAAGGAAGAAGTGTTAATCACATGCCTCTGCATCTGATATACACAACTGACACATGGATATGTGCTGACAGCCTCCCTACAACCGATCTCTTGGCACTGTGACATTTAAATCTCTCCAACATGTTCTGATTAATTCTTCAATGCATATATGCAACGGTGTTATTTTTTGCCATTCCACATAATTGTCTGCCATTTGAGGTGATGATGATAGCATTCTTGTGAGAGTCTTAAACTTCCTACATGCCACTGGCATAAGAGTTCCATTGTACAAAGCTTTATGTGCTGTACCACCACCACCACCATCACCACTTAACACAAGATTTTATGTGCCATTCTACTACCACCACTATCACGACTGAGCACAAAGTTTTATGTGGTGTACCACCACCATCACTACTTGACACAAAAGTTTCATGTTTCTACTAGTTGGTTGTTTCCCTTTTAATGGAAATTTACTGATGATGTTAATAATATTACAGACCAGAAAGAGAGAGGAGGAGGAAGTTATGCAGCATTTGGCTGAAGAGGAGCAAAAGGAAGAAATGGAGAGACAACAACAGACAGAATTAGAAAGGAAACTCCGAAGGCGCATTGAAGCCCGACAGGCTCATCGTGACCAGATGGCAGACAGGATGAAAAGGTTGCAGCAGGAAGCTCAAGATGAAGCCAGATATAAACAACAGGTAAATATGTATGAGGTGATGGGCAGTACTTGCATGATCTGGTCAAGATTTGTGATTATTTTCTACATCGTCTTATGTATATTGAAATGGTTTATGAAGTCACTGAGGTCACATGTGATTTGAGGTTCTTGTGGCTTGGACCTTCAAAAATTATTGTTTTTGGGATGACATCATAGCGTCAGTTACAAATATACTGATGTTTCAGAGGAACATTCTGCCCCCATTATGAAGGTAGGTGATGGACACTGCAGTTTCGTCTGAAACATTACATATTTGTCCCAGACTTTATGATGTTATGCCCAGAAAATGCTAATTCCCACAAGACCAGTCATATAGTAAAAATAATTTACAGATATTTAAAGTAATTGCTTTCCATAACAATAATGTGGATGTTGTGAGATTAGAAGTTCTAAGGGTGGTGACTATGAAGATGTTCTTGTGGGATGTGACACCATATATTCTGGTATAAATTTACTGTTGTTTCACAGGCATGTACAGGGTCAACCCTGATGGTGGAGGTAGTGTGTTCCTCTGAAGCATTTGTATATTACTAAAAGTCTACATGGCAGTGCATATCAGAAGACAATAAGCTTTTTCATGGACAACATTTACTACTGTTAATCCAAAGAAGCCAGCTGAATTTTATGTGTTTATGTACATTCTTGTTTTTTTTTTTTAATTATTTTTCCACAGTTTAATTGTCAGTATTTATTTTTCAAAGTTATTGAAGGAATATGCAGAAAGTGAACGTTTGGAACAGCTGACAGCAGAGAAACGCCGCCTAAAAATTCTGGAGTACCGTCAAACAGTGAATGATATGTTAGAGGAACGTCGGCAACGCCGAGCAGAGGAATTGCAGTACTTGATGGGTCTGCATGACCTTGAAGTGGAAGAAGAGAAAGCCAGGTACCAAACTATGTTGTATTTATATGAATTCAAAATGACTTTTTTTTTTTATCAGAAGCTTAAATGTAAAGCAGAATTTATTCATTGAACAGTGGATTTTAATCTTGTGCATTTGCTGCATGTGTGTAGAGTAATTGTGTATCTGAACAGCTACTTGTTTTACGCTACATAGTACACCACTGTCACTTTTAAATTTGCATTACAGTATAGTTATGATACAGTGAATATAGCCTGCAACTTATAATGAAACATATCATTGGAATCAGTAAATTCTGTAATACCTTGATGATAATGTTTACGTTAAATATAACAACACATCAGAAGCTAAAATGATGTTTGCAAGGTGACAGCTTACTCAACACAATAGCCAATGTTTGAGAAGGAAAGTTGCTGATAACAAAAATGTTGATGCAAAATGTGGGTAATTCAAGTGAAGTGACATATTTTTTGGGAATTTGATTCAATGACATGGCAGCGAAATTGAAGTTTAAATTTAGTGTGTGAATGTTACAGATGTGTATTTATTGTATGTAATGATTTTGTAATCTTCACTGAGACATAATTCTAAATAGTCATGTATGAGTATATTGCCATTCCATGCAACATACTGGGTTAACTTCTTGGTTTGAGTTTAAAGTTTCTGACACACTTTTTCTGAACTGGTCTGTGTGGACACCTTCTGGGTGACTGTTATGAAATGAAAATATTTACCAACTCATCATAAACTAATTCACATTTCATGGTAAATTCTAACCACACTAAACATATCCATATCCAGATATTATCAGCACTCAAAGAATAAAAACACTACATTAGAGGAAAACATTGCTCACTACTTTGTGACCTACTTTAGACTTTCACTTTTATACAGTCCAATGAAAGGGGTGTGTATCTGTTATTGCCCAAAAGTGCATTGCTGTGATAAATGTGCAGTGGTATGATTTTTCAGCTTTTGGTAATGAAAAGTATATTTTTCCCAACTTCAAAATAATGCTAACTTGAAAATGGAATACTACATATTCCCATAAATGCTTCCATTCATGCAAGGCTTCAATAGTAGAACATGGAATTTTATATCAAGATAATAACTTAAAACAGTGAACTTTTATTTGGTTGATTTCTATGAAATTTTTCAGAACAATCAAACAGTTAAGTGGTGCAGCACTGTGTATATACTAGATCAGTTACACCCATGCAACACACGATTTGTCCACCAGTTATACAGAAAGGGTGAAAAGTAGAAAGCATGTATAAAATATGACATTTGTTAAATAAAACTACATTTATTTTTCTTTTTTTCAGGAAACATATGATTGAGGAAGAACGCTTACGCATTTTGAAGGAACATGCAAGCAATCTTATTGACTATTTACCACGTGGTGTTCTTCGTGAAGATGATCTCCCTCACCTGGCCTCTGAATTTGCTAAAAGATATGGTGAGACAGATGGAAAACAGTGATTTCCCTCACTTGAACTCTGAGTTTCTTAAAATACGTGGTCTGAGAGATGAAAAACAGTGATCTCTCTCACCTGGGCTGTAAGTTTTATAAAACACATGATTGAAAAGTGAAAAACAGTCATGTCCCTCACTTTGGCTCTGAGTTTCATAAAATACTTGGTCAGACAGATGAAAAACACTGATTTCCCTCACCTTTTGTCTCAGTTTCGTAAAAGACATGGTTAGATGTGAAAAACAGCAATTTATTTCACCTAGGCTATGAGTTTTTTCAAAGACATGGTTAGACAGTCAAAAAACAGGCATCACCATCCCTTGGGATATGAGTTTCTTAATAGATATGACCAAAGGGATGAAAGCAGTGATCTCATTCAACCAGGCTTTGAGGTTCTTATGCAGTTAGAAAGGTGAAAAACAGTGATCTTCCTTACTTGGGCTGTGAGTTTCTTAAAAGACATGGTCAGACAGGTGAAGAACAGTGTACACTTACTGACTGAAGGTTGCAAATGTGTGTGTTTTGTGCTTTAATGATGTTATGTATGTGAAATGGCAGTATTGCATCTATACACAATAAGTATCCGAAGTATTTGATACTCCTGCACCACCACCATACTCATAATCACAACAGCTGCCACAGCTGCTGCTGCCACTACCACAACCATAATAATGATGACAATAACCACAACAGTAATGAGAATAATTTTTTAAATATCTGCAGTTTTGCAATAAAAAATCTTTCCCTTTTATAATTTTTAGCACTGTGTTCCATGAATTACCTTGACACCTGATACAGTTCTGGTCCATTTTGTTGTGCCTTTCATTCTTGTATGCTGTCTTTTTACACCCAGAGCCTTTAAATCTTCAACTTTTTTCACCCACATTTTCCTCAGAATGCCTCCTTTGTGTTCCTCCTACCAAAAATTTGGTGACAATTTTGGTGTCCATCCTTATAACTGTCCCAGCAAGCTAATCTTCTGGATCTGATCTCTGCAGTGAAATCTACTGGACAGTAGAATGCTTTCATGTTGCTCTCCATTTGTAGTGTCCATTTGTTTGCTTGTCTGTGTTTTGTGTGAAGTTTATTTACAGTATTTCCCTTTCCTACATAGCTATCACTGTTTCCTCTTTCCCTCTCAGATACCATGTTTGTGCAGCATAAAAAACTATAAGTCTGATAATGTTCTGATATGTTGGGTGTTCAGAAAGTAAGTTGCAAGTTGGTTTCAAATTTGAAAATCAAAGAACGAATGTTGCATAACATTTTAAAAACGAGGAAGTTGTTCTTGAAAAGTGGCTTAAGGAAAGAAAGGTACTTGCATTGAGAATATGTCTTTATTTGATTTTCAGATGAAAGGTTTACAAATTGTTTTTGACTTAACAGGAAACACTTTGATTACACTTTTAACCCTTTCGTGACCAGCCAGACATATATGTCCCACTTACAAATAGTCTTTGCAAGTCTGCTGGGTTACCAGTACCCCACTTCTTCTCCATGCTGCCATCTACCTTGAACTACCTCTACTCTGTGAAACCAGTCAGAAAGCATTTTCCCACAAAACAGCTGAGTGCAAATGCTACTGAGTGCAGTGCTGCATGGGTGAATTGCTGTTGTGGTGTACTTTGAGCCAATTTTGAGTGTTTTCAGTGAGATAAATGTGGTAAGTGCATTTATATTATATGCGTTATTATTTACGATGCATTTACTTGTGAATTGCCTTTTTGTACTGGGGAATACTTTCCAGGTAGCGTATATTGTGTGTTTGTAACATCTCTTCGCTTCCAATACTTGTGTTCTGGCTGGCTGTGTGCATTTCAGGACTTTTTTTCTTGAATTTCATGCAGTAAGTTTATCTCGCACTTCGTAGAGTCATGTCTCATATTTTTAATTGCACCATTGCTGTTTACTCAAAACATGAAACCATATTTCTCAGAAGGCATGGTATTCTTCTTGGTATTCTTCTTACTTTGTCTTCCCAGCTGTAGGACTTCTTATTGGGTATTATTTGCGACTTTTTTCTTCTAGAAATGACATGTTTGAATGAGGAAGAGATTCTTGAATGTCTGTATTTTCTTCCTGAAAATGAGGATGATTCAGAAGAAGACTGCAACAAGGATGCAGCAGAGGAGCTCGCCCTCCTTGAAGTAACGAATAGTGGATGTGATGAAAGGGATGGGGCATTTGCTGTAGCAGTGGATATTTCAGAGGAAGGAACTGAACCGGACCGTCAGAGCAGCAATACATCAGAAGACAAAAGTGAATGGGGCAATAGCATCTCATACTTCGAGAACATAACCAGGGCCATTGACCAAAATCCAGTTATATGTCCTGACCTCACTCAAGAAGACTCAGAAGTGGACTATCTTCTCTCCATTCTTGCAGAAGAAATACTGGAAATTATTCGGGACCAGACAAGTCTCTACGCAACAAAGGAGCGCAACAGATGACTTGGAGGGCAGGTAGTGAGAATGGCCAGTTGTAACTGGAAGCCCATGACGGTGGAGATAAAGACATTCATAGCAATACATATATTGATGGGTATTCACATGCTGGCAGAGCTGCGACACTACTGGTCCAGTGACAACGCCCTTGGGGTTCCTGCTATTGCTAACCTAGTTACTAAGATCAGGTTCAAGAAGCTTACTGAAAATATTCATTGCAATGACAATACAAAGGCAGTGTCAAGGGGGGAAGCTGGCTACAACCATCTTCACAAATTGCGGCCGATGATCGATGCTCTGAATAGCTGCCTGAAAGAAGTGTACATCCCATCGAGTGTCATGGCAGACGATGAGAGCATTGTACCATTCAAGGGCCGTTCATTGATGAAGCATCACATGCCGATGAAGCCAGTCAAGCATGGATACAAAGTTTGATGCCTGGCTGATTCTAGAACTGGATTTGTTAGCCAGTTTGATATATATTCAGGGAGAAGTGACATGTAGGGGAATTCTTCATTTTCTCTTGGCGAGAGGGTGGTGCTGAGCCTGTGTGACACATACATCCACTCCCATAGACTTATCGCATTCAACAGTTTTTTCACTTCATATCAGCTCTTGAAAACTTTGAACGAAAGAGGTCTTTATGGCATGGGTATGGTTAGAGGAAGCAGGAAGGGGCTTCCAGATATTCTCTAGAGGAAAGATCAGATGCAGTGTGGAGAATTCGTGTTCCGGACTAAAGGATGTGTGGCAGCAATAAAGTGGCAGGACAACAAACCTGTGACAGTCCTTTCCATGTACCACAATCCCAAGCAAGTCACTTCAGTAAAACAAAAGAACAGAGATGGTACATCAATTATTCCTTGCTTTGCCACACTTGCAGAGTACAATTGAATAATGGGAGGAGTAGATCGCTTCGACCAGAGACAAGAAAGATATGCAGTTGGGAGGCGCTTACTCAAATGGTGGCACCGTCTGCTTTACTTTCTCATTGACCTTGCGAGTGTGCAGTTTTATAATGTGGAACTGCAACAACGGTGGTCAACGTGCCCAACTCTTGTTCTGGCTTGCTCTCGTTAGGGCGCTCACAGTCGGCCGCGAGATAAAAAGGAGGTACAGATCACATTTGCTCACAAAAAACAAACCGGACATCAGCGGGGTACCTGACGACGTGCGTCTACGAGAAGTTGGGAAACATTAGCCAGTTAGAACTACAAGAAGGCGGTGCAGGCATTGCAGCACAAGTAAGCATGAGGCCCACACAAACATGATGTGTAGCCACTGCAAGGTACCTTTGTGTGTTCACCCATGCTTCGAGAAATTCCATCAACAGTAACTCCCAAGTTATAAGAAGGTATTGAACATAAAATGTGTGTTTCAAGTTTCTCTACAACTTTTGTCTGAAACGTTTTTCATTCTAAGAAGAATTGAGCAAGATATGATCAAAAATGTATACTGTCTTCATGTTAAGTACCCCTTTTTCATGTCCAATTTTAATTAAATTTTAATTTTCTCCACAAATTTTCAAAAAATGCTCAAATATAAAATTTCATTAAAATCCATATATGTAAAATTAAGTTAAAATATACTTATTCTATCATCAAGGACTTTTCTTCAAAAACGCCTTCTACCACCTATCCCACGCAGGGTTCATTGGAACAAATACGTCCCACGTACTATTTCTTGAAAAATAAAAAACAGAGGAAGACAATAAAAATACTTCCTTATTTAGGGTTTATTCTAGTTACAGATAACTGCTCAACAACAAGAATTAAAAAAAAAGTACTGTGGTCATGAAAGGGTTATATGTAATTGTTATCACATGAAAACTATTTCATGTTTCTTATGTATATTTCCACATTGAATTCAAATATGTTATTAGAATTGCTCTATCACCCACAGATTTTGTGTGACAGAATTTTTTAAAATGCAGTTTTAGTGGATTTAGTTTTTTTGTCACACTACCAGTATGTTCTGGGGCGCGCAGTGGCATAGTGATTAAGGCACTACGCTACAACCTGGCAGGTCGCGGGTTCAATTCCCGATGGTGTCATTGGAATTTTTCAGTGACATAATCCTTCCGGCCGCACTATGGCCCTTGGGTCGACTCAGTCTCTAACAGAAATGAGTACCAGGTGTATTTCCTGGGGGTAAAGGCGGCCGGTGTGTAAGGCTGACAACCTTACCACCATCCTGTGCCATTGTCAT
>JGI20166J26741_11490585_pt1 | contig 12890 bp, 15 predicted proteins | sample TergutCu122P5_FD_26741 | JGI IMG/M metagenome (IMG submission 26741)
TGCCGTAGTGGGTCTTAAGGAACACTTCCTCGCGCAGGATCTGTCGATGGATGACTGCCGCGAACGCCACCAAGGCCACCGCTATCGCGATGTTGCCATAAATCAGTAGCAGACCGTAAACAAAAAACAGGAAGCAGACATAGATGGGATTGCGGCTGTAGGCGAACAGTCCGGTCGTGACGAGTTTATCGGGCTGTTGCTCGTCGATCCCTACTCGGAACGAGTCGCCAAAGCTGCGAAGCGTCAAGATCACACCCAGGAGAGCAAACGCGCAAAAGACAACCCCGAACCATCCCGGCGTCATCGATATCCAGAGCGACTTGATAAGTGGCTGCCAGAACGGGAGGTCGAAATTCCTGGCTAAAACAGCATAGACGATGACCAGGACGGCAGGCACCAGCAGAAAGTCGCTTTTGTCCGTTGCGCCGAAGACGATGGTGCGGATGCCCTTGTGGCTCATGATCCGCGCCCGGATCAAGACGATCGCGACCAGCGTTACGAACGCGCCTATGCTGAAATCCTGTTGAAACGTCATGTACGTACCTCCTTGCTTGTTTTATCATAGCAGGTGGGGTCTGCCAGATAGCGTACAATGAGCATCTGTGGGAAGAGAGAGGGTGGACGGACATGAAGAAAGCTGGACGGATCGTGTTGTTGGTCATCAGTCTGCTTAACGGGATAGCGGGGCTGGTCTGCGGGATCCTGATGATTGTCAAACCTGACGGGTCGCTGATGGCCATGCAGTCGGTCATCCCCGTTCTGCGACAGACGCCGGTTCTGGGTGCTCTCTTCTTCCGGGATCTCCTGTGGGTTGGCATCGTGATGCTGCTCGCGCTGGGGATCCCCAGCAGCCTTGCCTCTGTTTTGACGATCAGGAAACATCGCTGTAGGTATCGGTCTCAACTGTTCGCCGGGATCTGCCTCTTGCTCTGGTGTATCACCGAGCTGTTCATCATCCCGAATCCCGTTGTTGTCGGATATCTGGTGGTCGGGATCGTCCAGGTGGTGCTCGCGATCTCTCTGCGGGCTCCGGCAGACCGGGATCGATCACTTGTCAAGAAAACTGCTGCGCCTGGCAGAAAATAAAAGAAAGGCGAGGTATTCCTTACGAGGCTAATCGCTGTTGCGGCAGTAGCAATTCTCTGACCTGCACGTTTGTTGAGACGAACTTTTCACATCAGGGAAAGGCGAAGCAAATACCTCGCCTTTCGTCACTTTTCTGCCACGATCATCGTACTTGCTGACAAGACCAGATGCTGTCCGCTCACTTCTCCTTGATGGGGTGCATCTCGATGTAGCCTGCCGCCTTCGCCAGATCGCGGGCGGTGAGGGGACGCTGCAGATGCTCGTGGATGTAGGACTCCATCCGTCTTGGATATGTAAAACATATTTGACATATAGTAAAATATCTACTACTATATGTACAGATAGCTTTACGAGTACAAGGAGTGGTCGAAGTGTCCTACAGCAGCAAAAGAACTATCGTCAGCATGGTCGCCGGTCTCGCGCTGGTCATCGCCTACGCAATTTATGCTCTGGGCAGCCATGCACCGGCATCAGGCGATCTGCAGGCATGGGCGGTGGCCATGCTCGTCTTCATTGGAGTCAGTGTTGTTGTGATGATCGTCATCCAGATCCTTTTCCACATCGCCTTTGCGATCGGGATTGCGATAACGGAACAGGAACATGACGACAGGAAGATCGGGCGGATCATCGCCTCTTCCACAGTCGAAGACGAGCGCGAAAAGCTGATCTCGCTGAAATCCTCCCACATCGCTTATATCTGCGCCGGGATCGGCATCGTCGCCACTCTTGTTGCCCTGGCTATCGAGTTGCCGACCGCAGGCGCGCTGCATATTCTCTTTGGGGCCTGTGCGGCGGGCTCGTTTGTGGAAGGCTGCGTCGGGGTCTACCTGCACGAAAGAGGCGTGAGCAATGGCTAGAAAGCTGACTATCACCAACAACATTCGCCGACTCAGGTTCTTCGCCAGCGAGATGACGCAGCTTGAGCTGGCAGAGAAAGCAGGGGCTTCTCGACAGACGATCATCGCCTTGGAGGCGGGCAAGTACACGCCGTCGCTTGAGATGGCCTTCAGGATCGCCGAGGTCTTCGGTGTTCCGATCGGCGAGGTATTTGAGTGCGAGATAGAAGGAGAATCAGTATGAAAGCGGCGGTGTAGGGATGTTCGCCGTTCAGATCGCAAAGGCTTTAGGTGCGCAAGTTACTGCGGTTTGCAGCACGGGTGCTGCCCCGATGGTGCGATCCCTGGGCATCGATCGGGTCATTGACTATAAAAAGGAGAATGTTGCAAGCTGCGGCAGACTGTTTGACGTAGTCATTGATGTTGCTGTCAGGCTTTCTGTGGAAAACTATCGTTGCCTGTTGAAGCAAAACGGGATTTGTGTTGTCGTCGGTTTCTCCCCAATCAGACACTTGATCAGTCACAGTCTGGCGGGCAAACGCGACGGCAAGAAAATCGTACTATGCACAGCTAATAACAAGATCAACGATCCTCTATTGGACATGAACACACTCGTCGAGACGGGAAAAATGCGAGTTGTAATCGACAGCCGCTATGCCTTTGACGATACAGCAGAAGCGATTCGCCGCGTCGAAACAGGACATCCCAAAGGTAAGGTCGTTATTGAAATCAATAAAGAGAACGCGCGTTTTGTGCGCGCATTAGGTATGCTATAGTTTTGGTATGAAGACCTATCCGAACAAGCAACGTTATCAGGAGATCCTCAAGCGCATGTCCCCTCAGGAGCGCCTTGAGAAATCCTTCGAACTTACCGAGCTGGCCAACGCGGCCTTCAAAGCGGGGCTGAAAAGCCGCTACCCCCGTCTGTCGGATGAAGAACTTGACCGACTCTATCTTACGAGACTCCAGGCATGTCACAATCAGAACTACTGATCCATACCATCGAGGCGCTCTCTCAAAGCGATCATGAGTATATGCTTACCGGTTCGCTGGTATCCAGCATGCAGGGCGAGCCACGTGCTACTCATGACATCGATCTTCTCGTTGCTGCCACCACCGAAAGCATCGAGGCGTTTTTGGGTAGATTCCCCTTCGATGATTATTACTATGATGTCGACGCTGCAAAGCGGGCCATGAGCGCGGGGGGCATGTTCGACATCATCTCTAACACCGGCGATAAAGTTGATATCTGGGCTTTGACTGACTCCGCGTTCGACCGATCAAGGTTCGCGCGAAGGCAGAGCATTGAGTTTTTTGGGATGCAGCTTAACGTATCGAGCCCTGAAGACACTATTCTGATGAAACTCCTCTGGTCAAAACAGAGCGGCGGCAGTGAAAAGCAACTTTTCGATGCGGCGAAAGTCTATGAGATGCAACAGGATATCCTTGACATTGTTTATTTGGAAACGTGGATCCAGGAACTGGATCTGGAAGACCGATTCGCCGCGATGCAACGGTTTCTCTGACAAGTGTTGCTCAGGCAGATCCTGTCCCTGGGGTAACTTTGCTATGATTAGTTACTGGTAGGTACGCTTTCAACAGCTTAAACTCGGAGATTTCATGAACATCCTGGTGACCGGCGGCGCGGGCTATATCGGCGCGATCACGACGCGGCTGCTCTGCGAGCGCGGCCACAGTTGCATCGTGCTTGACACGCTCGAGAAAGGCCACCTGACCTCGGTCGATCCGCGCGCGGAGCTGGTAGTCGGCAGCGTGGGGGATCAAGCGCTGGTCGAGCGCGTGCTGCGCAAGCACCAGATCGACGCGGTCATGCATCTGGCCGGCTACATCGAGGTGGCCGAGTCCAGGGAGCAGCCGGAGAAGTACTTCGCCAACAACGTGGAAGCACCGCGCCGTATGCTCGCCGCGATGCGCGAGGTCGGCACGCCGGCCCTCGTGTTCTCCTCGACGGCGGCCGTCTACGGGGAGCCGGAGTGCGTGCCGATCCTGGAAGACGACAAGAAACAGCCGATCAATCCTTACGGCGAGTCGAAGCTGGCCTTTGAGGGCCTGCTTGACGACGCCGCGGCGGACTGGGGGCTGCGGCAGGTCCGCTTTCGCTACTTCAACGTGGCGGGCGCGTGGCCGGACGGCTCGCTCGGCGAGGCTCACGATCCTGAGACGCACATCATCGCGCGCATCCTGGAGGCCTTGTTGGCAGCTGGGGATTCAGGGCAGGCCCCGCGTTTCTCGCTCTTCGGCACGGACTATCCGACGCCGGACGGGACCTGTGTGCGCGACTACATCCACGTCTGCGACCTGGCGCGCGCTCACGCCTTGGCGCTTGAGGCGCTCGGGGCGGGCGAGGTCGGCGGTGTCTACAACCTGGCCAATGGACAGGGCTACTCGAACCGTCAGGTCATGGCTGCTTGCGAGCAGGTCACGGGGCGCGTGCTTGAAGTGAGCGAGGAACCGCGTCGACCCGGCGACCCTGCTATGCTCATCGCCGACGCTACGCGCGCCCGGGAGCGCTTTGACTGGCAGCCTGAATATCCGGCGCTTGCGGATATGATCGCGCATGCCTGGGCATGGTATCATTCCTGAGTGCTGACTCTGACCAACATAGCGAAATCCTACGGCGAGCGCGTGCTCTTCGAGAACGTGAACCTGCGTCTGAGCGCGCGCGACCGGCTCGCGCTGGTCGGCGACAACGGCGCGGGCAAGTCCACGCTGCTGCGGATTATCGCGGGCAGCCTGCTGCCCGATGAGGGCGCCGTGGCGCTTGGCAAGGGCGCCATCCTCGGCTATCTGGAACAGGAGGCCATCGAGATGAGCGGGCGCAGTGTTCTGGACGAGGTGCTGAGCGGTGCGCAGGGTACGGTCGAGCTGCAAGCGCGTCTCACCGAGCTTGAACACGCCCTGGCAGAAGCCGACGCCCAGGACCAGGACGACCTCATGGCCGAGTACGCCCAGGCCCGCGAGGTCTTTGAGGCCGCCGACGGCTACGCCCTGGAGTCGAAGGCCCGCTCGCTCATCGGAGGTCTCGGCTTCGCGCCGGCGGATGCAGGTCGCGCCACAGACGAGTTCTCCGGCGGCTGGCAGATGCGCATCTCGCTTGCCAAGCTGTTGCTGCGCGCGCCTGACATTCTGTTGCTCGACGAGCCCACCAACCATCTCGACCTGGCGAGCGTGACCTGGCTCGAGGGTTTTCTGCGCAGCTACGGCGGGGCGGTGCTCATCGTCAGCCACGACCGCGCGTTCCTCGACGGTATCGCGACCAAGACTGCCGAGATCTCCAACCATCAGTTGACGCTCTATGTCGGCAACTACGACGCCTACCTCAAAGCGCGTGAGCTGCGCCTGGCGCAACTGCGCGAGAAGCGCGCGGCGCAAGAAAAGGAGATCGCGCACCTGCAGGTCTTCGTCGATCGTTTCCGCTACAAGGCGACCAAGGCCAAGGCGGCCCAGGAACGCATACGGCGCATCGAGAAGATCCGCACCGAGATGGTCGAGGTCCCGGAAGAGCACCACCGCATCCACTTCAACTTCGTCCAGCCGCCGCGCACGGGAGATCTCGTCATCAGCCTTGAAGACGTGGCGCTGTCTTACGGGAAGACGCAGGTCTACGACCATCTCGACCTGAAGCTCTACCGCGGGCAGAAGATCGCGCTGGTCGGGCCCAACGGCGCGGGCAAGTCGACGCTGCTCAAGCTCATCGCCGGCGCGCTGGAGCCGACCTCTGGCGTGCGCAAGCTGGGTACAAAGGTCGAGGTCGCCTACTATGCGCAGCACCAGCTCGAAGCGCTGAGCTTAAGCGCGACGGTCTTCGAGGAGTTGGATGGCGCGGCGCCCGGCTGGACGCAGGCCGAGGTGCGGAGCCTCCTCGGCGCCTTCCTGTTTACGGGTGACGATGTGGGCAAGCGGGTCGGAATGCTTTCCGGCGGCGAGCGCAGCCGTCTTGCGCTGGCCAAACTGCTGGCCGCCCCGGCGCCGCTGCTCTGCCTGGACGAGCCCACCAACCATCTCGACATCGCGAGTGCCGACATCCTGGAGCAGGCGCTGAAGCGCTTCGAAGGCACGCTTGTGCTCATCACACACGACCGTCACCTGATTCGCGCGGTCGCCAACACCGTCATTGAAGTTGAGGATGGGGAGCTGACGGTCTATCCGGATGACTACGACTACTACTTGTGGAAAAAGGGGCAGGAGGGGGAGACCGCAGCAGACAAGCCAGATCCGCAAACGGCAGGGGGGCACTCTGCGAGTCCTCGCCGTGTAACTGGCAGGGTGCTGACGCAGAGTGGCCAGGGCGGCCCGCGGGGCGTCGCTGAGCGTCCTCCTGCCGTTTGCGGATCTGGCTTGTCTGACGGCGCGGTGGGGAAGAAATCGAAGGAGCAGAAGCGTGCGGAGGCAGCTGCTCGCAATGCGTACTATCGGCAAACCAAGGAGGCGCAGGAGCAGCTGGCACAAGCGGAAGCGGAGAGCGAGGCGCTTCAGGCGCGCGCAGGCGAATTGGAGCAGCTCATGGCCGATCCGGACTTCTATGCGGATACCGTGAAGTTCAATGATGCTATCATCGAGTATGAGAAAGTGAAGAACGAACTCGCACGCGCCGAGGCGCGTTGGATGGATGCCTGCGAGAAGCTCGCAGGCTATGAAGCGGAGTTGTAAGAAAGAAGAACTATGCAGCAGTTCATATCCTGGCTTAATGCCAACCAGATTCCCCTGATTGCGCTTAACTTCCTGTTGATAATCCCGGCGCTGGTGTTGCATGAACTGTCGCACGGCCTGGTGGCCTACTGGCTGGGCGATTCGACCGCCAAACGCGCGGGGCGCCTTACGCTCAATCCGCTCAAGCATATTGATCTTTTTGGGACGATCCTGATGCCGCTCCTGCTTTTCATCGGGTCGAGCGGTCGCTTTGCGTTTGGCGCGGCCAAGCCAGTGCCGATCAACCCCAACAACTTCCGCGACCGTCAGAAGGGGATACTGTTGACCGGTATCGCGGGGCCGGCGATGAACATCATCCTGGCGCTGACTATAGGCTTGCTGTGTCGGGGGCTCATCTTGTTTGGCATTGTGGCTGGTGTGGGAAGTTCTTCTCTGTTCTTGGTTGTGGTTCTGCTCCTGTATCAGTTCACCTACATCAACCTCATGTTCGCGTTTTTCAACCTGATCCCGATTCCGCCGCTTGACGGCTCGCGCGTGCTTCAGTATGTGCTGCCGCGTAACCTGCGCTATCAATATAATAAACTGGAGCGTTGGGGTTTCATCGTGATCCTGGGCATCATGATCCTTATCCCCTCGTTCTTCAGAGGATATTTTACCTACACGGTTGATCCTATCGTGCGCCTGCTCACCGGGATAGTGTTGTAAACTGTGTAAAGGGCCGGTTTGCTGCGGGTTACGTCGTGGCATCGCTGTGCGTCGCCCCGCCCCTTGCTCTTGCGCACTACGTTACAATATGAACGCTGTATATCTGCGATAAAGCAAGGGAGATCTATGCCTCAGCACCGCATACTGACCGGTTATCGTCCGACGGGCAAACTGCATCTGGGCCACTGGTTCGGCAATTTGCAGAACATGCTGCGACTGCAGCACGAGTACGATGCGTTCTATTTCGTGGCGGACTGGCACGCGCTGACAAGCGAGTGGCAGGATCCTTCTCGCATCTATGCCTTCGGGCGCGAGATGGTGGCTGACTGGCTGGCAGCCGGACTCGACCCTGAGCGCTGTACGATCTATCGGCAGAGCGATCTGCCTGAAGTCATCGAGCTTATGCTCTACTTCAACATGGTGCTGCCGATGCCCTGGCTTGAGCGTACGCCCAGCTATAAGGAGCAGCAGGCCAACATCACGAACAAGGATCTGAGCAACGTCGGCTTCTTTCTTTATCCGGCGCTCATGGCCGCCGACATCGCGATCGTCAAGTCCGATCTCGTGCCGGTCGGCGAGGATCAGGAGCCGCATCTGGAATTGACGCGCGAGATCGTGCGCCGCTTCAACGGCACTTACGGCGCCGGTACGTTGCTCGAGCCCCAGGCGCTTCTGGCCAAGGAAGGGGCGCGGGTGCCGGGCCTTGACGGGCGCAAGATGTCGAAGAGCTACGGCAATGCGATCTTCATCACTGATCCGCCCGAAGAGATGCGCAGGAAGGCGATGGCCTGCATGACCGATCCGGCGCGCAAACGCAAGGATGACCCCGGAGATCCTGAGCTCTGCCCGCTGCATCAGATCCACAAGTTGATCGCCTCGCCGGATGACATCGCCACCTGGGAGGCCTGCTGTCCGCAGGCAAGCTGTGGTTGTGTGGCGCATAAGCAGCAGTTCGCCGAGGACCTGGTGAGCTACTTTGCCGACTTCCAGGCGCGCCGCGCCGAGATCGACGCGCATCCAGAACGCGTTGACGAAGTGCTTGAGACTGGCAAGGAGCGGGTTGCGCCCATCGCGCGCGCGACGATCGCTGACTGCAGGGCGGCGCTTGCGCTCGATGGACCGGTGAGAGGTAAGTAGGTTCGCGGTGGCCAGCTATGTAGTAAAGACCGAGCTTTTCGAGGGTCCCTTTGACCTGCTGCTTCACTTGGTGGCGCAGCAGAAGCTCGATGTCGGGGCGCTCTCGCTGGTCGATCTCATCGATCAGTATCTGACCCACCTTGACGAAATGGCTGACCTTGATCTGGAGGTTGCGAGCGAGTTTCTGCTCCTGGCAGCCACGCTGCTGGAAATCAAGGCCAACGCATTGCTCCCGAGCCGTCAGGAGTACTACAGCGACGAATACGAGGACCTGAGTCCCGACGAGATGCGCGACTTGCTCATTGCCCGCCTGATCACCTACAAGCAATTTAAGAACGTCTCAGCGAGTCTGGCCGAGCGTCAGGAGGCCGAGGCGCACATGCACGCGCGCCAGGCTGCTCTCGAGCCGGAGTTTTTGGGGCTCATGCCCGACTACCTGGAGGGCATCACGTTGCACGCGCTGGCGCTGACCTGCGCGGAGCTGGAGTTTCGGCGCGACGTCTTCCTGCTGGAGGCCGAACATATCGCGGCAGTTCCGCTCTCGGTCGAAGAGTATACGCACGACATCTGGAAGCAGCTGCGCCACCGCAAGCGCATGGAATTCAGCGAGCTGCTGGGGGAGGGCGCGCCCCTGGATCGCATTGTGGTGAGCTTTCTCGCGATCCTTGAACTGTATAAGCGCGGACAGGTCGAGTTGATCCAGACCGACCGTTTTGCACCCCTTGAGATCAAAGCCCTGTCCAATCGCCAGGCGAAGAAACGGGGTCTTCAGGAGGAGATCGATGACTACGAATACTGAGAGAGGCGCTCTGGAGGCGCTGCTTTTCGTGAGCGACGAGCCGGTCAGCCCGGCGGAGCTGGCGCGCATGCTGGAGCGGACGGAGGCAGAAGTCGCCGACCAGCTGGTCGCGCTGGCAGCCGAGTACGCCGAAGATGAACGTGGCTTTCAGCTGCGTGAGGTGGCCGGTGGCTGGCGTCTCTACACGCATCCTGCCTACCACGACCTGATCGAGGGCTACGTCCTGTCCTGGGACACCCGCCGCCTGAGTCAGGCGGCGCTCGAGGCTCTGGCGGTCATCGCCTACCATCAGCCTGTGACGCGCGCGGGCGTGGGCGCCGTGCGCGGCGTGAATTCCGAGGCGGTCATCGCCTCGCTCATCGAAAAGGGTCTGGTGCGCGAGATGGGTCGCGACAAGATGCAGGGAAACGCCATCCTCTATGGGACGACGCGCAGCTTCCTGGAGAAGTTCGGTCTGAGGGACTTGAGCGGGCTGCCGTCTCTGGCAGATTTTGCTCCCGACGAGGAAGCGGAGGCGGCAATCCGCCTGCGACTGGGCGCGGGGGTCTCGGCGGCCGATGCGCTGGGCACAGACGAGGACGACGAGCTGCTCTATGGCACCGGCGACGAAGAGTATGTTCCCGCAACAGAGCAGGAAACCGCTGCCAGCGCTCCGCAAACCGTTGCGGCGATCATCGAAGAAGTGACGGTCGAGAAAGTCACAATCGAGGATCTGGACCTCGGGGCGTCGTCCGATCTTGTCGATGGGCTCGACCGTGACGACGAGTTTGACCTGGTCGACGAGCTTGAGGATGTCGAAGAGCTTGACTGAGACCAGAACCGGCCCGCTGCGACTACAACGCTTCCTGGCGCGCGCTGGCGTGGCTTCGCGTCGCGGGAGCGAGGACCTCATGACAGCAGGGCGCGTGACAGTCAATGGGCAGGTGGCGACCGAACTGGGGACGAAGGTTGATCCTGAATACGACAAGGTCGCAGTTGATGGCAAAGCCGTTACGCTGGCTGACGGCTCAGTAAACCTGATCCTGAACAAGCCACTCGGTTACGTGACGACAATGGTCGACCCCCAGGGGCGCCCAACCGTAGCTGAGCTGGTGCCAACCGACCAGTATCCCGGGCTGTTTCCCGTTGGACGTTTGGATGCAGATACTACCGGACTCCTGCTTTTCTCCACCGACGGCGAACTGGCGCATCGCCTGCTGCACCCCAAGTGGCAGGTAGCGAAAACCTATGTCGCTCGCGCGGACGGGCGCATCACGGAGAAGCAACTCCAGCGCCTGCGCGAGGGCATCGAGTTAGATGACGGCCCGACGGCGCCTGCGCGTGTTGAGACGATTCCCGAAGGCGACGACTGGACCGACGAAGTTGAGGCCCGCGAGGACAACCCCGACCTGCTGCAACTGCGCCCCTACCGGAGCTCGCTCGTGATGCTCAGCATCCACGAGGGGCGTAAGCGTCAGGTGCGCCGTATGCTCTCGGCGGTGGGTCATCCCGTGACCGAGCTTGCCCGCATCAGCTTTGGTCCGCTCGCCCTTGGCGATCTCGAACAGGGCTGCTGGCGCTTACTGACCGATGAAGAGACTACGGAACTTGAAGCTGTCGTCGGTCGGTGATACTGGAGGAGGAGCACTATGATTGGGCAGAACAAGATAAAACTTCCGGAGGATATCGCCTCTCTGATAGAGAGCTGTAAGGGAGTCACTGTTCCTGCAAGCAGATCGGAGCTCGCCCGTCTGGCGCTGGGGGGCGCCGATGCAGCCAGCTTCAAAGTCAGCTATGAAGTTGACGGGCAATCGGTCGTTGAGGCTGAAGTCGCCCGCTGTAAGAACGGCGTCGTGGTCAACTATCCCGAAGATTACATGCGGCGCAGAGACCCGGACTGCCTGGTCGTCGGCGACGACGGCCCGACTGACAAACCCCGGTTTGAGGATCTGTACCATGAGAAGTTCTCCTTGCTCAGGAAGACCACGCTGGACTGGCTCGCCACACAGGAATTGATCGTCATGCCCTTCATGGCGGGGGGAAGTACCTATGGCTATGAGTCGGTGCTGATCGCGCCGAAGAACGCGGCGTTTTTTGCCTGTGGCCTCGCGGGGCTGCAACACTTCGTCAACATTGATGACTACGAGGGGGAGTTCATCGTCCGGTCAGTGATTTTTGTGGCGCCGCCGTTTCGGCACACGCACTTCGGCGGTCGGCAGGTGGTTGTGCATAATCGGCTCCCAGAGGCCTACGAGATGTTTGCCTACAATCTGTACCCCGGTCCCAGTGCGAAGAAGGGCGTCTACGGCTTTCTGCTTGACGTCGGGGAAAAGGAAGGTTGGGTTACCGCGCATGCCTCTGCCGTCAAAGTAATCACGCCCTATGAAAACGAGATCGTCATCATGCACGAGGGGGCCTCGGGTGGCGGTAAAAGCGAAATGGGCGAGCATATCCACCGCGAGAGCGACGGCAAGATCATCATCGGTCAAAACCTTGAGACAGGCGAAAAGTTCTACCTCAATCTGGACGAACCCTGCGAGCTGCGTCCGATTTCTGACGACATGGCGCTCTGTCACCCGCAGATACAGAACACAAGTAAACGGCTCGTCATGATGGACGCGGAGGATGGTTGGTTTCTGAGGGTTGACAACATCAGGGAGTACGGGACCGATCCCTTCTACGAAAAAATATGCACCCAGCCTTCCGAGCCGCTCGTATTTCTGAATCTCCAGGGCGTTGCGACGGCGACCTGCCTGATATGGGAGCATACGCCGGACTCAGACGGCACGCCCTGCCCGAATCCGCGCGTGATCCTGCCGCGCAGGCTGGTGCCCAATATCGAGGATCAGCCGGTGGAAGTCGACGTGCGGAGCTTCGGCGTGCGCACGCCGCCCTGCACGGCCGCTCACCCAACTTATGGCATCTTAGGGATGTTGCATTTCATTCCGCCCGCGCTCGCCTGGCTGTGGCGGATTGTCGCGCCGCGCGGGCACAACAGCCCCAGCATCATCGAAACTTCGGGCATGGTCAGCGAGGGAGTGGGCTCGTACTGGCCTTTTGCGGCGGGCAAACAGGTCACACAGGCCAATCTACTGCTCGATCAGATTCTGGGTTTTCCGGCGACGCGCTATGTGCTGATTCCCAATCAGCATATCGGCGCCTATCGGGTGGGATTTATGCCTGAGTGGATCACCCGGGAGTATCTGGCGCGTCGCGGCAGCGCGCGCTTCAAGCAGGAGCATCTGATCCCCGCCCGACTTCCGCTGTTGGGTTACTGCCTTGAGAGCCTCAAGATCGACGGACAATACGTCCGCAAGGCCTTCCTGCGCCCGGAAACACAGGCCGAAGTGACCCTGGAGGGCTACGACAAGGGCGCGAAGCTGCTCAGCGATTTCTTCAAGCAGGAAGTCGTGAAGTTTAACGTCGACGAACTGAACCCGGTCGGGCGCAAGATCATCGACTACTGCCTGAGCGACGCTACTCTGGACGACTACCTGGAGATCGTCCCCATGCGATACTAGGCGGCAAGGGGGGCCTGGTCTGGTGATGTCCGACCCCTCTGCTACACTGGTGTCCTCTCTCGATCGGAATGCCCTCGCAGAGGAGGGTAATTACTATGGCACGACCATATCGTACCATCAGCGGGCTCGGCGTCTCTCATGTCATGTTGCGTGGCG
>JGI20166J26741_11490696_pt1 | contig 12890 bp, 6 predicted proteins | sample TergutCu122P5_FD_26741 | JGI IMG/M metagenome (IMG submission 26741)
TTTGCAGTGAAGTAATTTGGCCTTCTTTCAGATTTACTCCATGACAGTCAGGCTGTCGGCCATGTTCGAGGAGCATATGAAGACCGTAATCTCTAATTGGAAGTGTGCACAGAGACATAGTGTACTGGCCAAACTGTGTGCTGCGCGCAGGAAGAGAAAACCTACCAGCAAGACATCTTCATCTAGGCGAGATGCTGCCAGTAGTCAGCCTGGGGCAGGACCAAACCAGGCAGGTCTGTATGTCACAGCCTTCAGGCTGTTTCATTCAGTTAAGTCCTGACATGTTGTGGGTTTTGAGGTTTTCGCAGTGCCATAATGGGGGATACCTTGTTTGTGGGATGTCCATGATTATCCCTGCTGACAGACCTCAGACCTTTGAAGATGAAGGCAACATATTCCTGTGCAGTATCACAGCCCCCTTACCCACCACCAGCACCAAATCTCAGAAGACCGAAATTGCCCTCTTCATTTTTCTAAAGATTCATTTTAAACCTAAACAGCACAGGCCTTCATATCTGGGCATGTTGCATATCTTACCTTTGCACAGCTGAAATGCTTCTAACCTGCAGGTGATCTTTCAACTTCTGTTTGTTTAATTTCATAGTACAGTGGATACATTTCTTTTCCCCACAAGTATCATTTTTTTTCTGGCCCTGAAAATTTGCCTGTGTAAACAGTGTGTTATGATATCAAATACCATATTTGCTCGCGTAATTTCCACCCCTGCATATTTTGCACTCCGTAATTTTTAAAGGATGATTTTGGATTTATTTTTGTTCCACGTATTTCACGCACCATCGTATTGTTCATTTACCAGTAATCTCACTACCTGCTTCACAAAAAAATTTTAAATGCTAAATACTGTACTTCAACACCGATGCTTGTTCTTGAAAATAAGGGGCTGTTGCTCTTTGGGTCATTGTGAGCAAGATTGTACAGCTATGTACTGTAAATATTTCAGTTGCTTTTCAACATTTCTAGTGTGCACTTGTGTTAAAATTTCAAGATGGGAAAGAAGAATAATAGTTATACAGCATCGTACAAATTAAACTATCAACTATCAATTGAATATTTACTTTGTTCTCATTGATTATAGACTACTGAATAGACATTGGTATATACATTGCTTTCATTATGAGTATAATAAATTTAATTATTGACAAATCAAGATTATGTTACAAAATTACAATAAAATATTGACAAAACGTACAATATTCTCAGTTATACTAGAATAAACCCCAGATCAAGACCTCCACAAAAAAAATCCGCATATTTTACGCACCCTGATTTTTCAGCGGCCAAAATAGAAAAAAAGTGCACAAATTACGCAAGCAAATACGGTATATCATTTGCTCAAAATGTCACTTTCTCAAGTTAGTCATTCAGAATTCTTAGTTCTGATCCACAGCATTTTCTGTGAAAAAGTATAGCAAAAGTAATGTGATGTTTTGTTACACACAGTATCAGTTACATGCATATACCAGTAATTACTATTAACATATCAAATGGTGGCATGTATCAGCCAAGTGTGTATCATGGTTGATGGGGAAGCTTAGTTGCAAGGGGATGAACCTGGAAAGTGTGTTCTGCAGTTGTTAGTTTAGTATTGTTTAGCTTGATTCTGTTTATGTCCCCATGAGTTGGGCAATTAAAATCTGTGTGATTTAGTGTTCTTCTTGTTTTTAATTGTGCCAGTCATGGATGTAAAATTGTTAGAACCATGTTATTTTACATACATGAAATTCTATGGAAATAGCAAAGCGTGAATGACCACAACCATTGGCACAGAGTTACAAACTCTGTGCCATTGCCTTCATAATTGTGCAAGGTAGAAACATTTTGTAGTTTGTGGACAACTGTTCTGCTTATTAACAAGATATGCCCTGTTTACAAAATGTAGAATGTGGGTATCCACCAGACTTCACAAGTGTGATGCCTCTTAAAGATGTTGCCTGCAGTTGTGCGTCTGTAGAATAATGAGCTGCAGATATGTACGAAGCCATCAGGACATGATTATGTAATTTTAATGTGCAGTTCATAAACATGACACATAAGAGAAGAACTGTAAATATTGATTGCTCATTGTGTCAATTAATATGTATAACGCATACAGTTTTACATGATTCCTTTATATGTACTTCATAAATATAGTCTGAAGATGGCTTAACATATCAAGCTGAAACGTTGCTGTAGTTGCAATTTTTAGTTGCAATAAATAAATAAATAGTTGTGTCACTTTGTCATTAGTAAAGTTATTTGCATGGAACAAAACACGGTGACCCACATTAAATTATGGTACGCAGAGTGGCATATAAAGGTTGAGTTTCATATTTGCAGGCCCATCACGGCCATCAGCCCGTGCTCTAGAGGACAGCGAGTCTGAAGAGGAGAAAGAGGCACCACGCCGCAAACGACTGCCCCCAACCCCCAAGAAACAATCAGGTATGACAACAGCTCAGCAGCACTTCATAATTACAAGATCAGATCTAATTTGATTTGAACTGTTGTGGGCACATGAGGTTCTCCATCATCTCGTTTTGTCACTAACAACATTATGACCAGGTCCAGCTTTCCATCTTCTTATCTTGTCATTCACAATGAAACTGTGGTCAGTCTCAGGCTCCTGTCTTTTTGTCCCATCACTCAGAAATAAATTATGGCAAGGTCCAGGTTCCTATCTTTTCTTATCACTCAGAAAAAGACGGTGTCCATACCAAGGGTCAAGGGTTCTGTCTTCTCGTCTTACACGCCAGGGGACAGTGGCCATGCCCAGGCTCCTATCCCTTGGTACCTCTTTGTAACTCTTCTTTTTCTGTGGTGCTAGAACCTGATTTAGGCCGTGACCGCCTCAGCCATGCTTCTCTGTTGATTCCTCTCAAGTTCATTCTTTCTGGCTGTAAGTTTTTTGTTAGTTTCCATTCAGTAAAGAAGCTAACACAGCTGATTGTTGGGTCTACAGAAGATGCCAAGGACAGGGTATTGGTTTTATTTAATTTGTCAATTCGCTAATACTGTCATTGTACGAGTGACTTGCTTCTAGCCTTCCACTTGAATATTGCACCACCCTAAAAATAACAAATGATCTTTATAACATAGTTTTAGAATTCTCTGCTGGGGATTTTTTAGTGGGGATAGGGTTATAACACCGACAGTCCAACCCCCAGCCTCAAGGACCAGGGTACCTCTGTTTGTCCAGCAGCTCACTCAGAATCTTCCTAGCATGCATGGTCCTACCAGCAGTATAGTGGTAGAGTTCACTGATCCAAGCAAGCCATCCCACTGGCTGAAATGTGCCTCCAACAAGGTGGATTTGCAATGGAGGGGGAGTAAATAACTCACTTCTGTGTAATTACATGTTCTGACTCATGGTCCTGTACATTCCGTCTCAACTTGTGCTTGTGCTAACATTGACACTAATGATACATTGCCCCTGTTCCAGGAGTAGTGACAGTGGTAAATGGACATGTGCGCCCCGGTCCTGTGTCTCGGCCTTCAATCCGCCTGCGTATAACCAATGTGAGAGCCGGTAATGACTCAGACAGCCAAAGCAGCAGCAGCAGCAATAGTAACAGTTCGAATTCCAGTGCCTCTTCTTCATCATCATCCAGTTCAAGCTCCCACAACTCCAGTAGTGTGTCAGAGAGAAAGCGAACACGTGTGAAACCTCAGCGTGCAGCTGTTAGCAGAAAAAGACGGCGTCCTGTGTCAGGAGACTCTGAAGACAGTTATCGACCTGCACAAGCACGTCGCCGTGTCCCAAGTGTGCGACGAAGGAAGCAGCGTTCAGGCCGGAGGACTGCAGTGCGATACCAGGAGGAGAGTGAGAGTGACCGGCGGTGCACTCGCAACAGTGACAGAAGTGGGCGCCGGCGCCAGCGCCAGCGCCGGCGCCATTGTGCAGCACCTAATGAGAGTGAAGAAGATGGCAGAATCCAGTATGATACCAGGCCATCTCGAGTTACAAACAAAGTGCGGTACTGTGAAGCAAGTGAGGACAGTGACCCAAGTGTGCGGCGCTCGACTCGGGGGCGCAGGACTCATTATGCAGAGGATAGCAATGCAAGCTCAGATGAAACCCCTGTGTTGATCAGTGTGAGTAGCCGTGGGCGGATCAGGAAAATGACACCTCGAGCACGAGCTGCCTTCTTACGCTCGTAGGCGGGAACAGACTAGAGCGTATTTTGTTTGGTACCAAAGCAGGAAAAGGAATTGGGGTTGGGCAGTCCCCACCCCTCCCTGTCAAATGACATGTCTGGAGTCAGATTGATGGCAGTGATACTCAGGGCAAACTGTGTTGTTGAAACCTCACATGTCAGCGAGGGTTTTGGTGATATCATGTAGTTATTAGCTATTTTTTATATAATTTTCACCACAGTCATTTACTTTTCATTTTGCCAATTTCTGAGGCATCTACATATTTGATACAAAAATCACTGTTGGCTGCCACTTCATGTTGGCTTGTTTGTTGTATTAATGTAGACCACTAAGATGACTACCCAAATGCATGGCAAAATAGCAGCAGGATGTTACAAACAATAGTTGTCAGATAAAATAATGACTTTGTCATGTGAACTAGCTGTCAGGGCAGTAGTTATGGACCTCTGATAAGTGGAAAATTTCATTCATTGGTTGTATATCTGTTGCTTGTTGCTAGCCATATTTTACATGAATCTTGGTGTATATAGAATTACAGCAGATTCAGTTTAACACAACAGTTTGTTTCTTCCTTATTAACTCAACAACATGTTCTGGCCCAACGAGCCATCAGAAGGTTGGCAAGAATGGCGGAATAAATACAAAGTTTAGAATGGAAGTTAACAACTCTGTTTTTATGTTGATATATATTACATATAAAGGAGTACGTTTTTATGTTGATATATATTACATATAAAGGAGCAGAGTTCACTAACAGCATTACTCAGTACTGCTGCCTTATATATATAGTATATATCAATGTATGAAACAGATTTCTCAGTTTCCATTCTAAGCTGTGTATTTATTCTTCCATTCTTGCCAAGCAGATGATGGCCCATTGGGTTGAAACATGTTATTGAGTTGATACAGAATAAACAGAATGTTTGTTTGACCGAATCTACGGTGATTCTTGTTATCTAAAACAAAGCTGGGGTGAATCGTCTTTAAAAAACACTTGGTTTATTTGCTGATCTAAAACCACACTTGCTCTTTGGTACATAGTGTTCCTGGAGTTGTGTACAGCTCCTACATTGTGAAATGTGCAGGTGGCCTTCCCCCCCCCCTTGCCCCCCACCCCCAAGTCATCATGTCATCATACATCCTGTGACAGCTGCTGCTGTGATCAGTGGAGTGAAACATGAGATGAGCCAGTGTCACAGCAGCCAGTTTGCACATCACCCTGTCCACCGGGTACTTTAAAAGGCTTCATCGTAACTACAGATCATCCAAACACAGAGGTACTGGTGTTAGTAGCATCCTATTTATTACTATTCTGACATGTTTTGGTCCCTTTGGACCATCATCTGGGGTCACATACAAGTTTTACTGGGAGTAACACAGTTTACGGTAATTTATTAACAGTGATCATGTTTTGGTGAACATATCTTGTGTTAAAACCTTCTAAAATTGTACTTACTTAGCATACATATTCTATTTTCACTTTATTTCTGTCACAGCCAAGTACCAAGTAAACCTGATGATAAAGGAATTTCCTTCCATTAAATTCTCATTGCAATAGGCTCTTTGAAATCTTCAGTAGTTATCGTATGCAGTTATCATGTCATGTCACATTAACAAAACCTAAATCAGTGTTCCACTTATTTTAAACTTTATGAATTCCACTGCAACTTGTATAAGTGTGACAGCCAGATAGGTGATTGTCCACAGCACTGTAGTATGTACACCAAACGGGTAATGTTGAAGTTCAGTGTGGGCTACACACCATCTTAAGCAATACAGAGGATAAGTATTGCCACTAAAATTAAACACATCATTTTGAATACTTCGTACTTCTTATAACGAGGTAAAAATGTGCCGTAAGATTGAATGTGAAATTTAATTGCATTGTTATCTTTCTGCTGATGCATCTTGTATGTTACCATCCAGGGATGGCAAACCTACTTGGCAGATCAGGCCTGGAGCACTAAACATTTTAAAGAGAAAAAAGTCTTTGACACTGAGAGGCCATTTTATGTGATAACAGTTACAATCATTGAGAGGGCCATGTAAAATGAACTGGCAAGCCACAAGACCACTGGAGTCAAACCCTCGGGGGGTTTGTCCAAGGTCCTTATTGTTTAAAATTTATATAAATGACCAAAAATAAATTTTGTATTAGAATACAGAATATTTGCTGATGACACTAGTGTCATAATTTCTAGCAGAAATTTGGAAGGTGTCTGTCAAGTGTCTAACTTACTTCTGTCTCGTATGATTAAATGGTTTTCTGCTAATAAGTTAGTCCTAAATCTAGGTAAAACACCTAAAATAAAATTTGTACTGAATAATTTATTAGACCCGCCTTAAGTATTGGCTATAAAGGAAAGTGTATAGAAGATACGGTAAATATGTAATTTCTTGGTTTACAAATTGCTGACCACCTACATTAGAAGAAGCATACCTGTAAGATGATATCCAAGTTATGTGCATCATGTTACGCAGTTAGGTTGATGGACCATATCAGCAACACTGGTGCTCTCAAAGCAATTTATTTTACGTGTTTTCACTCTGGTATGGAATAAGTTATTGGTTCAACAAAAAGACAGTTTCTTTCCAAAAGAAAATTATCAGAATTAATGGTGGGTGCACGACCTAGAACTTCATTTAAAAGTCTGTTTAAACAATGTTGCCTGTTCCATGCCAATATATATTTTCATTAATATTCTTTATTGTAAATAATGACAAAAATTTTGAAATTAATCAGTACACAGTATTAATGCAAGGAGTATACACCATTTTCATAGACTAGATGCTAACCCTTTGTGTTTTCAGAAAAGTACATTCTTTGCAGCATCAGAATATTCAGCAGTTTACAACATAATCTCACAAGTCTCAAGAATAAAAAGGCATAATTTAAAGTAGTATTAATTAAGAGGATATTGACATACACACTCCTTTTACTGAGGTGTTTTTTTGGTGTAGATGTGATCCATAATGCTGTATATATTGTAAAATGTTTATAGTATTTTCACTGTAAAAATTTTGTATACATTGCATACTTTGTACATTTGTATCTTTATGACTTATTCCACATTCTGCTGTCATGTTGACTATGAATCCGTGGTATATATGTATGTATGTATGTATCTAAGGGAAGAAAATATGTCAGAATAGTAACAAACGGGCTGCTGTTAACCCTCATTCATGTATACTTTAATACTCTTTATTTACTGCATTGTAATTGAAGAATGTGTTGAATCATTAACCAGTTGAAGTTTGCTTACGTCTTTTTTTTCATCATGTGTTCCACAGGTGAAGCATGCAAGTTGTGGAACTTCCTGTGTTCTCCATTGTTCTCATGTCTCTCAGTGTGTAGACATGTCACACAGTCGTTACAGAGTGCACACATGTTGGTCTATATACATTGTGTAATTAGTTTTAGGGCAGAAGCTAGAGGTAGGTACTGGATAGGCTACTTATAGAACATGCAGGGTTGTGATGGATTTGTGATCCCTTGGTTCAGGAACCACACATTGTATCTCCCTCTACATTACAGGCTTCAGAATGTAGGTACATCATTTTGCAGGAGAACAACATGAAGAGGATTTTAACTGTACTTACAGGAGCATGTTGACAGCTGATGGCATGTTACATTATATCAGGGCTTGACAAATTCTCGGTTTTAGATCACTGTGGTGCCTACATAATTTTTCATGGCACCTAGAGTTTTTGAAGAATGTATTGTAAATTAACGACCTTGTTTGTCTGTTTGTTGGAAAGTCCCAGATATCCCAGCACTTTGTTATTAAACAGCTCCCTCATTATCACTGGCAAGCAGGGCAACTACCAAAAGCAGTTTAGCATACATGATACTATGAGAAAGGAACTCTGAGCATCTTTGCTGTGACTGGCGTAGAAAATAGAAGTACAAAGAGCTGTAGTTAAGGGGGTAGGTGGTGCTTGGTCCTGTGCATGTTGTGTTTTGTATTTTAATGCTCAACAGGGAGTTGTTGTATGAGACTTTGCATTCTGTTGTGTTTCTGTGGATCTCCAGCTCTGCATTCTGATTTTACATACTGTGGGGTGTTTTTGATTGAAACATTTGGCAGAGGTAGTATTTTGGAGGAAATTCCTCTATGTATGGAAGACACCTTGTGACTTATCAGATATAAACATGCACGTCTGTGCATGTGCGCACAATGCAAGCAGCACCAACAGTGGAAAGTTTGACTTTGTTAGTTGTTACACAATCCACAGAAGAAGAAAAAAGTATGGCTTCTAAATTTTAGAGCTGTTTCCCAGATTCAAAGAAAATTTATCATGTTCTGCATTATATTCTGACATCTCAGACTGAAATATCAAATAGACATGTAAGTGAAAACTGGATTCCTAAATACATATATTGTCACAGATTTTAGATTTTAACAAATTACCCCCACATATTGCCCAGTACATATGTCCTTGGTCTGGAGAGTTTTCAGAGACATGCTACTTGTAGTAACTTCACAGCAGTGTCAAGGTCTCATGTTGGTCATTGGTGCACAGTGAAAATGCAAGCTTTTAAAAGGGGAAGCACTGCATGTGCTGCCAAGCATTTTCTCTCAATTTCAAAACATACACAGTGACTGAAGGTGTCAGTGTACTCTATCACAGGAAGTGTTCTGTAAAGGATGTAATGATACCTGGCCATTTGGAGGCAAGTCTAGCAGCGACACTGCCATGCCAAGTGGAGCTATTTAGAAGGTTTGTGTGCTCAAGCAGCAAGTTACCTGGTCATGACTAACTGTAGCAATCTGAGAATGATAAGTGCATGTTTCAGCAGTAGTGGCAGTATGAATGTAGACAGTCACATTTCAGCCAGTCTTGTGCACAGGGTTACATGCTGTTTGAAATTTATATCAGCAGATAGCGCTAGCTTCAGGCTCTGTAATGTTGCAGAGGAGCAGAATATTTGAATACTGAGTGATAAGCTTGTTATAACCTGTGACACACTGCTGAGATGTGAGTAGTCCTACCTGAAAAGCATGTGTGGTAGGGTAAGATATGTGAGTAGTGCTGTTTAATATGCTGCCCAAACCAGGCTGTGTAGTTTTTTTGTTATATTTTTGTCATTAATTTTTTCCATTAATAATGTGCCACATGTCATAACATTTGAATGTGAAGTGATTATGATGTTTAATGTCACACATTTATTCCATTGAAGCATCATCAGTTTTTCACCACAATCCCCAAAAACCTTGATGCATTTGTCCCATATCAGCATGATTGTAAATTCCATTGCTGTAGAAATCGGGCTTAGGCAGCTTAAACTGCATTCCAGTCCATTTTGTTTGTGCAGTGAATGTTACACCATGTCTCATAGTGTGTCTTGATCCCAATTTCTACTGCATCAGAATTTTAACCGATGCTCAATTGGGGCAAATGCACCGCTGTGCTTGGGGGTATTATGCTGAAAAATAAGGATGCTGCAGTGCAATAAATGAGCTGCTCATAATGTTGTGATGTCTTCTTATTTAATATGTATGATGTTGGGAACCATACTTATTGGTCATCAATTATATAAACTGTTCTTGCATCATTGTTGGAAAGGGGCAAATCATATTGAGGTTACCCATTGTTACAGTTGCCAACTGAGGTATGTCTGAGTGGTATTGGTCACATAACATGTCATTGTACTGTTTGAGGCACCATCAGTACATGCCACTGAGGTCTGAATCCAAAGATGTCAGCAACCTGTATTTCCACTTAAAAACTTTTTTTTATTATTTTGTATAGCATATGTATGTATCTGAAAATACTGAGTACAAACCTGGTATTAAAATACAGGTAAGCACAAAGTACTGTTGATATTCAGGGACAAGTTGTATTGAGATTACAGTCATATGGGGAATGACACCTTGTAGTTTGTTAGGTTGGTACTGACTGATTTTGTCTGTCAAACTTGTAAAGATGTTGAACTTGTAATCTTGACAGTAGTTGCCAGAGACACATTGTGTGATATCTTGTAACATTAATCACATACTTAATGTATTAACTGTCTCTTGAGGAGTAAACAGTGTCCTTGAGATGCATTTGGGTAGGTTATTGCTGTCCGGGAATATCAGTATGAGTTGTATGAGCTGCCTTACTGCTTATACATACTGTTCTGTAAAGTTGCAAAGCCATATATTAAAATATATTCAAAATAAAAAGTAATTGGATATGATTGGAACTAGTCACATGCCCATATAAAAATTTATTTTGCAACTGTAGTGTATAAAGTGGGACAATCTGTCAGTGTGTTGTGGTTGGTTACCCTCTACATTGTTACAGGTAGATAACCAGCATTTCAGTGACATGTACCCCAACAATATTTAAGTACAGGAGTGTCTCATTATTCATGATTGTGCGGGACTCGTAAATCTGTGATGAACCACACAGTCCACTTGCAGTGTAAAATTCATATTTGGTTGCAAGAAGTATGAAATCCTGGTGAAAGAGTTTGGAATAGCTTCTGATAACATGCATAACACATGAAATTTTATTGGTAACTGAAGTACAAGCACTTTAGAAGCATACAGTATTTGAAATGATTGAAAGAGAGTGTTATGCCTTAGCGTGGAAGCAGTGAACCTCACTTAATGAAAGACTGAGCTGAAGGTCACCTTTGCAATAACAGGAGAGTGGGGGGAGGCTGACTTTCTAACCACATGTACTCATCCCAGCTTATTGGAACAAGTCGTGAAATCGCCTACTGACTCAGTGCAGTAGTGTAGAGGAACTGAGAAGTTGAGGTGGCACATTCTTCTGTAACATCAGTATCCATATACAACACTACGAGGTGTCACAAACCATTAGACAACATGCAAGTTTTGAGGTTCCCTTTGTCTTGTGAATGTTGCTGTGTTTGGTAGGAAGATACCATGTTTTGGAGTAACTGCCATCTGTTGCTGTCTTGAATACAATGTTAGCAAGTTCTCCATAATATATATATTTGTTTACCTGAGAGATAGCATGACATCGAGAAGACATTTAATCTTTGTAAGGCCACAATCTGAACACTTCATGCATGCGCACACAGACACACATCCATTCTGTGGATACACAATTTAGTCAAAGTGACAGTAGGAATATGTCACACAAATACAAAATGCACAGAACAGTTACAAAACAAAAATACAGTTATTTCAAAAAGTATTCAAATGCTGCAGCTAGTAACATGATAGTCATTTTTACACATTATAAATTCAAGTAGCAGGAATGTGTGTACATAAGTGTCTTTGTAATGCTACATTATATTGAGCATTCTCTTTTGTAATACCTGTGAGTCTAACATGGAAAACTGCTGAAAGTTGGGATGCACGCTTAGTATGTAATTTTGTGAAAACAAAGTTAAGCAACTTATCTGTGAAGATGGTCCTTATTGCTCACATTAATATGTGTACAGCTGAATTTGTTTGAAATTTTTCTTGATTATTTACAGTGAGGTTCAATAATGAATATATTCATACACATGGGAGAGACACGGGCCGGTTAGCATAGTCGGTGTAGTGACTGCCTACGTGCTGGACGGTCTGGGAATTGAATCCCGGTGGGGGCGAGATTGTCCGTACCTGTCCAAACCAGCCCTGAGGCCCACCCAGCCTCCTGTACAATGGGTACCAGGTCTTTCCCCAGGGTAAGGTGCGGCCTTATACTGCCGTGGTCAACAGTAGAGTAGAGCTATAGTTCTACTCTCCTAAGGGGCTTCTTGGCCTATGAAAGGGTTAAACCTACCGACCTACATGGAAGAGAGAGAATTTATAATCTTTGTGTTAATAATATTGTACCACCTATGGTTCAAAACATCATCTTTTGTAAATGCCAATTTTAAGGAATTGCCTCCAACATAAGTGGATGAACTACACCACATTTGGGCCTACATAATAACTCGTATTACATGTGTATACACACACATACATAAATACACGTGTGATTTACAGGAGGGATGTCATTAGTACCCAGGTTCCTTGGGGAATGAGTTTGTTAGTACCATTTATGACTTCTATGAAGGGGGGTTGGGGGAATTGAAAGCAGCTATGTTAAATTGTGTTGCATGTTAACAGTGGCCAATTTGAAATAATAAGTAACTTCATAGAGATGAGTCCTTGAGAAGCTAATACTTCTTGTTTAGTGAAGAAAGCCTTCACATTTTATAAAACCCAAGGGTCATAATCACCAGAGCCTGCCTTGTCTCCCTATCCTGATTCAGATGAATCCAATACACGGCCCCTCTAACTGTTTTTTAAGATCCATTTTTATATTCCACCGACGCGTAGGTTCCAAGTGTTGTAATTACTACATGTTTTCCAACATATGCACTGTGTGCCACACACCCATTTCACCTCTGCCGAGCCGTGTATGTTTTGTGTTTAAGGTTAATTATGGCATGTTTAATCACATAAGTTTATTCTCGCAATTCATGATTGGAGAGACAGCATCAGTAGGTTACTTTCTTTGCTTAGGAGGAAGAAAAATAACTAATTACGACATGAAAAGAGATTTCAGGTTATGCCACATAACCTTTCATTTCATTTCATTTCATTTTATTGAACGTTCCACAGATCCAAAGCAGTTGCAAAGTTTAGGATATAGAACATGTCCAGAGTATACATCAAATACATAAGATACATTTGTTTTTGGAATCAAACTGACTCCAAGTCATACATAAGTGTTATTGGATACAGTCAAGGAACCAAACTTTGTATAACAAGATACATAGAACAGTCATAGTTACA
>JGI20166J26741_11490807_pt1 | contig 12890 bp, 7 predicted proteins | sample TergutCu122P5_FD_26741 | JGI IMG/M metagenome (IMG submission 26741)
GGCTTCAATAGCGGCTTTATCAGTTGCTTTGGCGCTGCTCCAGTTGTCAATATTACCGGCAAGTTCCAAAAATGTGTTGGAGGGAGGCGCTATTTTTTTATTCGCCAATTTTTCAAAGAAAAAGAAAGGCGACCGTCCGGCTCCTTTGAAATCGGCGGGAGGGAGTCCATGTTTTTTTATTAATTCGCAAGCCTCCTTGCCGATAGATGCAACGACGGCTTCAAACTGTTTTTGGACGGCAGCCAACTGTTGGCGATAATGCATCAGGAATGTGCGGTCGTGCAATTTTTCGCGTACTTCGGGAAGTTTTTTCTTATAACTTTCTTTAAAAAGCTCTGTGCCAAGCGTTACAACGGCATTTTTAATGTTCCACCCTTTGCCGTTTTCTATCTGCTCCTGAGCAAAACTCATCAGCCAGTTAAACAGTTGCCGGTTTTCCGGTTCACTCAAGGCAAAGAGCAGTCCGTCAATGGCTTTCGAGAGCGGCTCATCAGTTTCTATTTCAATATTGTATCCGCCATGCAAGCCAATTTCACGCATAAAACTGCGTAGCACCTGCTGAAAGAAACGGTCGATGGTTTGGATGGAGAAAGCGCCGTAATCGTGCAAAATCTCTTTGAGCAACTCATGCGCCTTTTTGTTGACAGCCTGCTCATCGAATGTAAATTGCTGTTGCAACAGTTCCCGATAATCGGAAGGCGCTCCTCCGGCTAACCGGTGCAGCTCGGTGATAATGCGCAGTTTCATTTCGTCGGTTGCCTTATTGGTAAAGGTTACAGCCAGCATCCGCCGGTGCGGACGCGCTTGACCATCGGCAAAGAGCAACCGGATATAGTCGCCCGTCAATTGATGCGTTTTGCCTGAACCGGCAGAGGCACGATAGAGATTGAGCATAACACAAAATCTCCCTCAAGAGGAGTTTTTACGTGAAAAAGAATTTTGTTACAAAAATACTACTATTTTCCTGAATTACAAATTACTACGGGCAATATTTCATTATATTTAGCATTGTGTATTTTCATACGTTTTTATCAGAAGATGATGGGCATTTTTTCAAAAAAAGCAAAAGATAACTCCTTCTCATATTTAGAGGATAATAAAAACGTACTTTTTCTATATGTCTATGTGGTTAAACACCTTAAAATCAACCAATTTAATTCTCCCTTCATAAATTGCTTTGCCAAAAACTACTGCCGGTATGCCTGCCGCGTCAAGCAGTTCAATATCGTGCATGGAACTCACTCCGCCGCTGGCAATTAAGTATAAATCGGGGAATGCAGTCATTATTTTTTTATACAAATCAATGGAAGCGCCTTGCAACATACCGTCGCGTGCAATGTCGGTACAAAGGACGTTTCGGATGCTTTTATCGTAATAGTTTTGAATAAAAGGGATTAAATCAAGTTCTGTCGTTTCCTGCCAGCCGTTTACCGCAATCTTTTCGTCTTTCACGTCAGCTCCGAGAATGATTTTTTCGTTGCCATACCATTCAATCCACGACAAAAATTCTTCGGGTTGTTTTACGGCAATACTTCCACCGGTTATCATCGCTGCACCGCACTCAAAGGCAACACGCACATCGTCAGCGCTTTTCAGTCCGCCTCCAAAATCGACAATAAGCGTGGTTTTTGAGGTAATGGTTTCAAGGAGTTGATAATTGACAATATGTTGAGCCTTAGCGCCATCCAAGTCAACTAAATGAAGCCGGCGAACTCCCGCATCGGCAAATTGCTTTGCCACCTCTAACGGATTTTCGCTGTAAATTTTTTTTCGTGCATAATCGCCCTGAGAGAGGCGGACGCATTTGCCATCGATAATGTCAATGGCGGGAATCAGTTCTATCATCTTTTCTTTGGTTTTTGTCCTCTGGTTTTGGGTTTGCCATATTTGATGCGCATCAATTCAGCGTGCCGTATCTTAGTATTCACCTTCTTGTTTTTTGCTTTTTTTTCGTGAAATGCCCCGCCGCCCTGTTTGATATTGGTCAACTTTAACCGGATATTGGAAGTACTATTTTTAGTCTTTTCATCGGGAGTTAACTCGGTAGAAACCGCCACTTCTTCGGGCAGAGGCAGCATCGGGACAGGCTGTTTCATCAGCTCTTCGGCATAAAGCTGGTTTATCTCCTCGTCGGGCGTAATGAACGTGATAGCGTCTCCTTTTTTGTCAATGCGTCCCGTCCGTCCGATGCGGTGAATGTAATCCTCAGCCTGCTCGGGCATGTCAAAATTAATCACGTGCGAAACTTCCGCAATGTCGATGCCACGCGCCACAATGTCGGTGGCTATCAGCGCCGGCAACTCGCCTGACTGAAACCGGCGTATGGCGTCAAACCGGCTGTTTTGCGCCTTATTGGAATGAATTACGCCGATTTTTTTGGGGAAAACCTCTGTCAAACGGTCATACACATCATCCGCCAATTTTTTTGTCGAAACGAATACAAGCGTTTTTGTCATGGACAGGTCGGCAAGCAACCATTTCAACAGGTTAATTTTCGTATTGAAATTGGGAACGGCGTATCCGCTTTGCGCGATGTTGCTTAAAGGCGTTCCCGACGGCGCCGCCTCAATCTTTTCGGGAGCGTTGAAAAAGTCGTGTGTCAGCCGTTCCACCTCCTCCGTCAGCGTAGCCGAAAAGAGCAGGTTTTGCCGTTTGGAAGGCAGCAAATCGAAAATGCGAATCAGTTGTGGGCGGAAGCCTAAATCGAGCATCTCGTCCACCTCGTCGACAATCAATTTTTTTACTGATTTCAGGCGAACAGCGCCATTGAGAGCCAAATCGAGCAGACGACCGGGTGTTGCCACCAAAAGGTCAACCCCCTGCATCACCTCTTCTGCCTGTTTACTCATGTTTATTCCACCAAAAACTCCTGATATTCTGATATTTAAATAAGCAGAAAGTGTGTTTGCCATTTCCACGATTTGCACCACCAACTCGCGCGTTGGCGCCAATACCAAAATTTGCGGATGTTTCTCTTTGGTAAATTTCCACTGACGCAGGCAGGGAAGCAGATACGCCAGCGTTTTGCCCGTTCCGGTTTGCGCAATGCCGATCACATCGCGCCCCGACATTGCCACAGGAAATGCGCGCTGCTGAATGACCGTCGGGTGAACGAATCCGGCATCGTGCAGCGCATTCGCTAACGGAGCATTGATATTCAGGTCGTTGAAAGTGATCATAGTGTTTGCAAAATAAGACATTATCAACAAAAAACCGTTCAATTTTCATTTAGCCGTTTCATGATGTTGTAAGCTTTGTAGATGCCAAGTTCGCCGGAGCGGCTCAGGTCGGCGTTGCCATTTTTTGCATCATTGATGTAGAGGTATGCCAGCCCGCGGTTGAAGTAGGCTTCGGCAAAATCGGGAAGGTTCTTTATGGCGCTGCCGTAACAGTCGATAGCATTCTGAAAATCTTTTTGCTGACAGTATAAATTTCCCAGATTGAATTTTGCAAAGGCAAAATCGGGCGAGAGTTCTATTGTTTTTTTATAATCTTTTATAATGGCGTCAACATCCATTTTATACAGATCGGCAAATGAAAGCGCTTTCGTGGCATTCGATTTCGTGTCGGGGTTATTTATCTTGTAGTCAAGCATTTTATAGCGTATGTTGGCACGGCAGAAATATGCCATTGAAAAATCGGAACGCAGCTCAACGGCGCGGGTCATGTCGTCAACGGCAGCGGTATAATCGAGCACCATTGCATAATTTATTCCTCTGATAAAATAGGCATCGGCGTCTTTGGGGTTGTTCCTGATTTTTGCAGTCAACTCATCGATCGTTGCAAAGTGCAGGTTTACCATGTCGTTGGTAAGCGTTACTTCATCGTTGGTCATCTTCAGTTTTGCCGTCAACTTGTTTTTCTTGTTGTAATCGTCGATGGCAGAGAAGTAGTAACTCAGGCGTTTCAACTCATTTTCTTTGCTGTAATAACTCAGGACAAAATTGGGCTCGTTGGTTATTGCACTGTTGATGTTTTGGATAGGACCGCGCAAATTGCCTTTGCTTTGGGTCTGGTCGTCTGTAGAAGCAGTCGATACGCCTTTAGCGAGCAGATCGTTGAATATGGAAGCTTTAGACTGACTTGTGTTAGTATTTGCCGCCATTTTTGCATGGGTATCCACTTCGGAAGTATCGGCAACTCCTGCCGGCATTTTGGGCTTTTTCTTTTCCAGTTCCTGCGCCATTGCCAAATCTTGCGTGGCGCTCTTGGTGTCGCGTTTAGACTGTTTTGCTTTTGCCCGTCCCCAATAAGCCGGCGAAAAAAGAGGATAACGGTTAATGATAGCGGTAAAATCGGCGATAGCCTGGTTGAGAGCCCCAACTTCCATATTGAGCAAGCCGCGTTGATAAATAGCGCTGTAATTATTTGGTTCAATGGCAAGTACGGCGTCAAAATCGAGAATGGCATTGTTCAAATCGCCTACTTCTGAACGCAATACGCCTCGATTGTAATGAGCCGTTACATTATTTTTGTCCAATTCAATGGCTCTGTCGTAATCGGCAAAAGCGCCGCGATAGTTTTTGTTCCAGTAGTTTAACAAGCCTCTGTTGATATAATCGCCTACGTATTGCGACTTTAGAGCGATTGCCCTGTCTAAATCGTGCAAAGCTTCGTCGTTTTGATGCATCTGCAGACGGATTGTTCCCCGTGCGCTCCACGGGGCGCTGTTGGCGCTGTCGGCGGCAATTGCCCTGTCAAACCATGCAAGCGCCTGTATGGTATCTCCTTTTTCAATGTAAATCTGCCCTCTGTCCATTTCCCATTGATGGTCCTCTTTACTTTTTTTGGTTACATAATCAATGTCGGCAAGCGCCTGATCATACTTTTTCTCCATTTCATATATCCAAATACGGATGCGGAACAGATCTGTATTTTCGGGATTGTATTCCAACGCCTTGTTGATATCTTCTTCAGCTCCCGTAAGGTTTTTCAGTTTTGCACGGGTAAATCCACGGGCATAATAGGCGCCGGGAATAAACGGGTTACGGTCGAGCGCGGCAGTGCAATCGGCTTCCGCTCCAGCATAATCTTCCAGTTGGATTTTTGCTATTGCCCTGTAATAATAGGGTTCGGGCAGATAAGGCTTGGCGTTGATAACCTGATTGAAATATTGTATTGCCAGGACATAATCTTCAAAATACAAGGCATTTTGACCAATCATCAACACGCGATCGGTGTTTAATTGTCCATAAGCATATCCTATCATAAAGAATGCTGCAAGAAGAGATATGATTGTTTTTTTCATGCCTTAGTTAATTGCTTAAATCACCATCGCCATCATCAGCGTTTTCGGTTGGCGGGATGGTATCTGCCGGCAGCGATGCGCTGCACCCTGCATCAGGATCAAAGGAGTTTGGAATTTTGAAGACCTCCGCTTGCGAATAGCCCAACGCCCTGTCGGCGTATATCTTTTTCATATACATAGCCCACATCGGCAGAGCCATGCTGGCGCCCTGTCCTTCAGCCATGTTATCGAAATGCACATCCGGGTCTTCGCCTCCAACCCATACTCCTGTGATGAGGCTTGGGGTGAACCCAATAAACCAGCCATCGGCATTGTGTTGGGTTGTACCCGTTTTGCCTCCTACCTGACCGTATATGTTATAATTACGTACTCCGTTACCGGTTCCTCCATCTACAACGCCGCGCAAAAGCGTAATCATTTTGTAGGAACTTTGTTCGCTCATAATCTCCTTCATGCGTGGCGAAAAGGTAGCCACCACATTGTTGTTGTTGTCGGCAATCCGCGTTACATACATCGGCTCGACCCTTACTCCCTTATTGGGAAATGCCGTGTAAGCGTCCACCATCTCCTGAACGGAGACTTCGGCAGGTCCCAGACAAAGCGCCCACACAGCGGGAATATTTCCTTTTATGCCGAACGAGCGCATCATACGCACCATAGCCGCAGGCGTAAAGTTACTCATCAATCGCGCTGTAATCCAGTTATTTGATTGAGCTATTCCCCATTTCAAGGTAACATAGTCTCCTTGTCGAGCAGTGGATGAATTACGCGGCGTCCATGTGCGTCCCCTGCCTAATTGAAATGTAATGGGTTCGCATAAGAGGTGGTCGCAGGGATTAAATCCTTCTTCCATCGCCAGCGAATAGAGAAACGGTTTGATGGTAGAGCCTACCTGACGGCGTCCCAGCGATACCATATCGTATTGGAATGTTGTAAAATCGGGACCGCCTACATACGCTTTGACGTGCCCGTTGTTCGGATCCATTGACATAAAACCGCACCGCAAGAAAAATTTCAGATAACGGATAGAGTCCAACGGCGACATCACGGTGTCAATCATTCCCCTGTACGAGAAAAGTTGCATGGGAACTTTCTTTCTGAAAATTTGACTGATTTCCTGTTCGCTAACGCCCGCTTTTTTCAGCGAACGATACCGTTCCGACATACGAATGGAATGAGACATGATGGAATTAATCTCAGTCGCTGTCAATGCAGAGGCAAACGGGGCATAACTGCGTCCTTTCTTTTCATTAAAGAATTTTGACTGCAACGCTGTCATCTGTTCATGCGCCGCCTCTTCGGCATAATGCTGCATACGCGAATCGAGCGTTGTGTATATTTTCAGCCCGTCGGTATAGAGGTTGTAATTGGAGCCATCGGACTTTTTGTTTTTATTGCAGAATCCGTACACCGGATCGTTGACCCACGCAATGGAATCGTCAATGAATTGTTGATGTTGCCAGCCTGCATAGTCGGAAGGATCGGGTTTGGACGCTGTGAGCATCCGGCGCAAGTATTCCCTGAAATAGGGCGCTGCACCTGTTTTGTGATCGACATGCCGGTAGTCGAGCACCAGAGGCAATTTGCTTAGCGAATCCAATTGCCTCTTGGTCAGCATATCGGCTTTGTACATTTGTTGCAGCACGATGTTTCGTCTGCCCCGTGTACGTTCGCTGTATCGAAGAGGATTGTAGTACGAGGGATTTTTGCACATCCCCACCAATGTGGCAGCCTGTTCTATCTTCAATTTGTTGGGAATAGTATTGAAATATACCTGAGAGGCGGTTTTGATTCCCACAGCATTATTAAGAAAATCAAACTGATTAAAATACATATTAATGATTTCTTCCTTTGTATAAAGCCGTTCCAATTTGACGGCGATAACCCACTCAATCGGTTTTTGAAATATTCGCGAGAGTTTATTGGGAGGTCGTTTGGAATAGAGTTGCTTGGCTAACTGCTGGGTAAGCGTGCTTGCTCCGCCGGAGCCTTTCTGTTGAAAAATTCCCGTCAAAATAATTGCACGGGCGAGCGACCATCCGTCGATGCCAGAATGTTCAAAAAAACGAATATCCTCCGTAGCAACGAGCGCATGGATAAGATGCGGAGAAATATTTTGATATACTTCGTTCATACGGTTGCCTTCGCTGAGGGAGAAACTGCCAAGCAGCTTCATGTCAGCCGAATAGATTTCGGAAGCATACCTGTTTCGGGGATTTTGCAATTCGCTCAAAGGAGGCATGTAACCAATCCACCCATGATATATTGCTGTGAAAAACAATACGATGAGAAAAATAAATCCGCCAAAGGAGAGCCAAAACCACTTGAGGATTTTTTTTGTATAGGGCGAAAATTCTTTTTTAGTCATGACACATCAAGATTAATCCAGTTTCAAAACGGCTAAGAAAGCCTTTTGCGGTACTTCCACAGAGCCGATTTGTTTCATTCTTTTCTTTCCTTTTTTCTGCTTTTCGAGCAGTTTGCGTTTACGCGTAATGTCGCCGCCGTAGCATTTTGCGGTAACATCTTTCCGCACGGCTTTTACTGTTTCGCGGGCAATAATTTTGGCGCCGATAGCCGCTTGAATGGCAATGTCGAACTGCTGGCGCGGAATCAACTCTTTGAGTTTTTCGCACATGCGCCGTCCCAGCGTGTAGGCATTATCAATATGAATGAGAGACGACAGGGCGTCCACCGATTCGCCGTTGAGCAGAATGTCTAATTTTATCAGTTTTGATTCCCTGAAATCATGCAGATGGTAATCGAAAGAAGCATACCCTTTTGAAATGCTTTTCAATTTATCGTAAAAATCGAATACAATTTCGCCCAATGGCAAGTCGTAAATAAGTTCAACGCGGTTTGCCGAAATGTGGTCTTGCTTGATTAACATACCGCGTTTCCCGAGGCAGAGCGTCATAATTCCGCCGATATAATCGGTTTGCGTGATGACAGACGCGCGGATGTAAGGCTCCTCAATATAATCAATGAGCGTAGGTTCGGGCAATCCGGACGGGTTGTGCACTTCGATGGTTTCACCTTTTTTGGTATGAACGCGGTAACTCACGTTGGGAACAGTGGTGATGACATTCATATCGAACTCACGGTCAAGGCGTTCCTGAATAATCTCCATGTGAAGCAATCCCAGAAAGCCGCACCGGAATCCAAATCCCAGCGCCACCGACGACTCCGGTTCGTAAGTGAGAGACGCATCGTTGAGTTGCAATTTTTCAATTGATGATCGCAAATCTTCAAAATCTTCCGTATCAATGGGATACACGCCGGCGAAGACCATTGGTTTCACCTCCTCAAATCCGGCAATCGCTTTCACGCAGGGATTTTTTACATGCGTTATCGTATCGCCGACTTTGACCTCTTTCGAAGTTTTAATACCGGAAATAATATAACCCACATCGCCGGCGCCAAGCTCGTTGCGAGGCGACATGTCGAGTTTCAGCACGCCAATTTCGTCTGCTTTGTACTCTTTCCCTGTGGCTACAAATTTCACAAGATCACCCGTGCGAATCGTTCCGTTTACTATTTTAAAATAGGCAATAATTCCTCTGAATGAATTGAATACGGAATCGAATATCAAACATTGCAATGGAGCGTCATTATCGCCTTTTGGAGGTGGTATCCGGGTGATGATGGCTTCCAGAATTTCATTGACGCCCAAGCCTGTCTTCCCGCTGGCACGGATCACCTCCTCGCGTTTACATCCCAGCAACTCCACTATCTGATCTTCCACCTCGTCGGGCATGGCGCTATCCATATCCATTTTGTTCATCACGGGGATAATAGCCAAATCGTGCTCAAGCGCCATGTAAAGATTTGAAATAGTCTGAGCCTGAATGCCTTGCGTGGCATCCACTATCAATAAAGCTCCCTCGCAAGCTGCAATGGAACGCGACACTTCATACGAGAAATCGACATGCCCCGGCGTGTCAATCAGGTTGAGGATAAATGCCCCCTCCAACTCCCCCGAAGGGGGAGAGAACATCTCTCCAACCTCACCCCCAACTTCTCTCTTTGAGGCGAGAGGGGCTTCCCCCCTGAGGGGGGAGTGAGGGGGGCTTTTATATTCCATCTGGATTGCATGGCTTTTGATGGTAATGCCCCGTTCCCGCTCCAGATCCATGTTGTCGAGAACTTGTGCCTGCAAGTCTTTTTGAGCAATGGTGTGAGTTGTTTCCAGCAGCCGGTCGGCAAGCGTACTTTTGCCATGGTCAATATGGGCTATGATGCAGAAATTTCGGATATGATTCATTCGGAGCAATTTCTATATGTACAGTACTGTTTGCTTTTTGACGGCAAATGTAGCGATAAAATCTGTGGCGACAATGTTTCTTTTAAGTCATTTAACAAAAGATTGCACTTAATGAAAGAAGAAACCAGAAAATTACCGGAGCTTACATTCAGAAATCTTTGCTCTCTCTGGCAGCCTTTTCTTCTTTATCGAGCTGGTCGGCTGTTTTCAATAACCGCCTGAAATCGTCAATATTAAGAATAAGTAAAACAATACAGGCTCCAATGCCGAAATAGAGAATTGAGCCTTTAACGATGACTTCTAAAATCAACGCCAAACAGATAATAATGCGCACTTCCGTAGGTCCTACCTTTCCCGAGTCGATTGAGTAGCGGTTGGTAAGTTTGTAGCGTACCGAAGCTATCATCATCGACCAGCCGTAGAGCACGACAAAACCAAATCCCACCAGTTCGCCCTGCTGGTCGCTCAGGTAAAGAATATATCCGGCTCCCATCAAAATAATTGCCAGCCAGTCAACCACAAAATCGAGCGTGTAACCATACCACTTTCGCGGACGGTTACGAAAATAGGCTAAGCGCCCGTCGAGCGAATCGCCAAACCAGACGATGGCATAGCCTAAAATACCCAACAGCAGCCATTCTCTTTGAAAATAAGATGCTAAGGCAAAACTGCCGAGCACAACAACACTCCCGGCAAAACCAATGCCTGTCAGCATATTCGAAGTTATCCATGAAGGCATGCGCTGCACCAGATACACAAGAATCTGCTGTTCATATTTCTTCAATATATTTGTTCGTTCCCGGTCTTTTGTGATTTTATGCAAAAGCGCCTGATTCTTAGTATGTACTGAATCATTCATAGTATCTTGGTTTATTTGTTTATTTATTTCGATAGGCAAAGATACTGTTTTTTGTTCACGAATTGAAACAGGGAGTCAGCATTTGATTTTTTTCTGAATCTCCTGAACGCAAGAGCGGTAGTGTTTGTCAATTTCCATCAGGTCGGTTACCACTTTGCAGGCATGGAGCACTGTTGCGTGATCACGTTTACCGATCATTTCGCCGATTGACGAAAGAGAGTGCTTTGTGTGGCATTTAGCCAGATACATTGCTATTTGGCGGGCTTGAGCCAACTCCCGTTTACGGCGTTGCGAGAGCATATCTTCAATCTTCAGTCCGAAATGTTCGCACACAATATCTCTGATTTGTTCGATGGTGATTTTTCCTGCCGGAGTTACATTGACAATATTACCCACTACTTTTTCAGCCAGTGCAATGTCAATCGCGCAGTCTGTCAGTGTAGAATGTGCCAGCAACGATACGATAACGCCTTCCAAATCGCGGATGTTGTCTGTCACATTTTGTGCAATGTAGTCAATCACTTCTTCCGGAATATCCACTCCGTCCCTGTATATTTTGTTCTTCAGAATAGCTTTACGCAACTCTAAATCAGGTTTTTCTATCTCTGCCGACAGCCCCCATTTGAAGCGGGTAATCAATCGCTGTTCCAATCCCTGCAATATCACCGGAGAGCGGTCGGAAGTGAGAATAAGCTGTTTCCTGTTTTGGTGAAGGTGGTTGAAAATATGAAAGAATGTATTCTGTGTGCCGCTTTTTCCGGCAAATTCATGAATATCATCCAGTATCAGTACGTCAATAGTTTGGTAGAAATTCAGGAAATCATTAACAGTATTGTTTCTGACGGCGTCAGTATATTGAATTTGGAATAGATTGGCGGTAACATACAGCACTCTTTTTTCCGGATGCGACTGTTTTGCCTGAACGCCTATGGCATGTACCAGATGCGTCTTCCCGACGCCCGACATCCCGTAAACAAACAGAGGATTAAAGATGCTGCTTCCCTGAGCGTTGGCTATGTTGATGCCTGCCGTGCGTGCCAGTTTGTTGCTTTTTCCTTCCACAAAAGAATCAAAATTATAAATAGCATTTAGCTGAGGGTCAATGTCTTGCAATTTAAACGGGCGTGCAAACGGATTGTCGTTGACTTTCGGATTCTGCAGTTGATAGGGCTTTGCCGTTTCATTGCTTGGAATAGTGGTGCTACTTCCTGTACTCTTATCTACCAACACTCTGTACATCAGACGAGTGTCGTCGCCTATTTCTCTGTGAATAGTCATTCGTAACAAATCGACATACGTCTCTTCTATATATTCATAGAAAAATTGACTTGGAACTTGCAAAGTGAATATTTTGTGCTCGTATGATAAGGGAACAATGGGAGAAAACCATGTCGAAAACACGTTTTCAGAAACATTATCGCGGATCACGCAAAGACATCGGTGCCACAATTCGCTGGCATTGTTGGTTTTCATTCTTTTTCTTTGATTGGTTGGATTATTGTACAAATATCAAAATATTTTTTCACTAAAAAAAGAGCCCTTGCGGACTATTTTTTATCTTTTTCGATAGTGCCTTTATTATCAATATTTTAATTTATTTATTTGATAATTAGACAATTAACGAGTTAATATTTATTAAATATCTTCTTTTCAAGAAGGTAGGAGGTGTGTTAATTATTCGTAAAAATATTTTTTACAAAGTGATGATAGCCGTTTTTGCCTGACCAATATACAGTTAGCAAAAACATGTTTTTCAACATGAATTTTCAGTTTGGATATTAAAAAAAAAATAGTGACCTTTGGCGATATTTTTATTTTCAACATTACTTATTATGAAGATTGGAACACCAAAAGAGATTAAGAACAATGAAAACAGGGTGGGATTAACTCCTGCCGGCGTGTCGGCTTTAAAGAAAATGGGACATACGGTCTACATACAACATGGAGCCGGTATAAACAGCGGTTTTAGCGATGACCTTTACAGGCATGTGGGGGCGACCCTATTGCCCGACATTGAGAGTGTGTATGAACAGTCGGAGATGATTGTGAAGGTGAAAGAACCGGTTGAACCGGAATATAATTTGATTAAGAACGATCAATTACTATTCACTTATTTCCATTTTGCTTCCGATGAAACGCTGACCAAAGCAATGATGAAGACAAAGGCTGTTTGTCTGGCTTATGAAACGGTAGAAGAATCAGACCGCAGTTTGCCTTTGCTGATACCGATGTCTGAAATCGCAGGGCGGATGTCGATACAGGAAGGTGCTAAATATTTGGAAAAACCCAACGGCGGCGAAGGCATCTTGCTGGGCGGAGTGCCGGGCGTGAAGCCGGCTAAAGTGCTGATTCTTGGCGGCGGCGTGGTAGGAACGCAGGCGGCTTGGATGGCAGCGGGATTGGGCGCCGATGTAACGTTGCTCGACATTTCTCTGCCGCGATTGCGTTATCTGGATGATGTACTGCCTCCAAATGTAAAGACCTTAGCTTCATCATTATATGTGATAGAAGAAGAGATT
>JGI20166J26741_11490918_pt1 | contig 12889 bp, 9 predicted proteins | sample TergutCu122P5_FD_26741 | JGI IMG/M metagenome (IMG submission 26741)
CCAATACAAAAAGGAACACATATTTTGGTGTCAGTGTAAATGACCTTGACTTCGTTGAGCCGACCCGCGGCTTTCGTAACCAGTGTTCGTATTGTCAGAAATGGTGGAAAGAATAGTCAAAAATAACATTCGACGCTGACGCGCCTCTTCTCGCACCCACGCACGCACGCACGCACACACACATAATAGTTGAAACTGTTGGGGTGTATTTTGAAGGTATTTACATGAAAGTTTTCTTTGAAGTGAGTACCGCTGCCATAAAACGGCCATTCATCCGCCATCGTCCAGCTTTGTAGAGTAGGTGGATCTGCTGCGCATTCTGCACACGAGCGTGGGGATTATCTGTTTATGTTCCATCGGTCGCTAGGCAAACAGTTACAGGTATTACATCCCGTCTGTATTCGTAGTTTATTCTTGTGTTTGTGGTTTTATTTAAACAATAGAAGGCGCGAATACTATCATTAGTAAAGAGTATGGCGAAGTTGCCATCATTGAACCGGCGCAATCGATGGACCACCGTCATCTGTCAGATTTTGTTGATGGAGCATGTACGTACAGGGAAGCTAGTGATGTGCGATCGTATGCCATTGCTTGTTTCAGTTTGGTACCCGAAATGAGAGTTGAGTAAATTAGCCACATAAATGACATTTGTGTTCTTATTTTCGGCAGATTCTTGTACGTTTATTTAGCATCACAGAACGCAAGCAAGTGGTTCTTGCCTATGCTAGGTAAAATTATGTGCTGTGCAGTATAATTTACCGTAGTGGCTTTCTCGTCATTATCTTACACGAAGCGTCGGAGCCTCAGCTACGGTGCAACAAAATGGCATTGCTGTAATCGCTGTGCCTTTACTTTGCTTCTTGATTGTACCGGCGGTTCAGTAGTACTATGCATTATACTAATGAGTGTCAGTATTTTACAGTTCTGTTGGGCCTTTTTTAAAGCGGTAGCGTGTCTACGCTAGCACATACGCACGTTGTTATATGAATGTGTGTCGGAGGTCTCATGTTTCTGCTGAAGGTCTTACAGTCATGTATGTATAGTCAAGAACTAACATTCCTCTTAGCGTGTAAGATGCCGAACGATGTGAATTTTCGAGGTGGGAGCCCGAAGGTTTGGAGGTAGCTCTTGAAGCAGTTCGAAAATGCAGCGTCTCGTGGATACTGGGCTCCCAACGCTGTCCTGAAAAGAAACTTGCATGGAAATTATCTTTTGCAGTGGGAGTACTCAAATGCCTGGTAGCGTGGGAGGTAATGCTGCACATGTTGAAGAGGAACTGGTTAGCCGTATTTTACAGCTGGAATAATACATGTTTTTTTTACAATTGTCACTGGATTGCAAAGAATGGAATTAAAGATTGCTGAATTAACTCATTTGCGTCACATATGCGATGCAGAAAAAAATGTTGCTTTAAAGAAATGGTACTGTCACCGCTTTAAAAAAAATGCTGTTTTATTTCTGAGAAGCACAGGGTCGAATGTCTGAGAAGGCGGTCAAGCTACCTCTCCCTACAGACCTGCACTTGAAGGGAAACGGAAAACGTATATTCTCAAAAGTCGCTGTGTCAGTTTCGTTTGTAAGCAAGAGAAAAAAAGAGGTAAATGGTCACATACCATTCCGGAGGAGTCTTCGTTATGTGAAACATGCGAAGAGATTTCAGAGGGGAACATGATCAAATGCATGTCTAGTAAGAACTGGACTGATGAATAATGTGCCGGGGTTAGGGGACATATACTGCTTCAACTGAAAGTAGACTGAATTCTTCAATGTAGTATATTTTTCTGTTGTATTCATTCCCCAACCAAGTTCCAGAACTGGTAGTAGTTCTACGAAATTTCTTGGCGAATCATATATTAATGGTTCAATAATTTGTCACATAGAACTTGATCTGTGACTGTTCTAATTCTGTCATGGCGTTAAAGAATTTTCATTGCCCATATTATCTAAACATTTATGTATGCAGTTATTGCCCCATAGTTATGTCAGCACGCATTGTGCTTCTGTGTCACAAGAGGAAACAATGAACGGTTGTGCACATACGAATGTTTTATTACAATATTCTGTTATGTGTGCTGTTCATATGAACACCTTTCATAAAATAAACATTTCGTAGTATTGAGTGATATTATTTTGTACTGAGACTGCCACCCGTTAATGGAAACAGTGTGGTCAACTCAAGGAACTGTATTCCTGTGACTGGACGAAATACCAAATTAAATATTTGTAGGCGCGTTCGCTAAATTGCGAAAAGCGACCATTAGCTGTCAGTCCGCTTGGGACAACTCGGATTCCCACTGGGCGGCTTTCATGAAATGTGTTATTTTGCGAAAATATGTCGAGGAGATTATAAGGTGTGATGACAATCTGACAAGAATAACGGTTAATTGATGAACATTTATGATATCTCGCTGAATTCTTCTTAGACTGTGAAATGTTTCAGACAAAAGTTGTAGAGAAAATTAAAACACATTTTACAGTCAGTAAACATTTTCCTAAAATCATGCCTATTATGAGATATTGTGGAAAAATATAGTAGCGCTGGAAAGGCCACAATTGACAATATACTACGGCGTATGCGCTTTGCATGCTGTGTAACTAAGGCCGCAGACACCCATTTTTTCTACGGCAATAATGGTTACTCGAATGCGCGTCAATTTTACGTTATACGTACATTTCTAATCTTGTTTCGAACTGTTGTCGATGCATTCAGACTTCCTTAATGTGGATGAGTCATAGAGAATACCACAAGGTATAAAAAATATATTTTTACTCGCAGTAACTTTATTCAGTATTAGCGTTCACGTTCTGTCTAACGACAGAAACGTTGCCATGGTTTAAATCGTGGCCGCCTAAAAGTGATCATAATGTCTGTGAATTAGGAATGCTGGAAGCAAGGAAAAGACGCTTGTGGCAGAGTATTTGGGAAGCCTCGTGACCAGATTCTCTGCTGTCTCTCTGACGAGACATCTGCCATGAAAATCATCTTGTGAGCCTTTGCAGGCGGAGGTTCTAGGAATGAGTTGTGACCGAGTAGTACGTGCTTGAAGTTAGGTCGTTGTGGTCGCTTCATTATGAAGGTGCGCAGGAAGCCATTTGTTTTTCAAGCGACTTGCAAAAGAACAGAAATATGGAATCAGGGAAAGGCATAGTTAGTGGACGAAGTGTCTGTTAGTGAAGTTTATGGTACTGCTTGTGGGAAGAAATTTGAACGCGGTGTGAGCTTAATGGGGACCCACAAAACTCTCGGTCGCTGCATGTTTTGTGTGTGTTTATTTAGCGCCGATATTCACCTGTTCAGGTTATGTAGCTGCGGATGGAATACACGCCTACAGTGAACGCTGTGGGTCAGCCGTCTGTAGACGGAACCGTCAAAATCGTATTAAATAGCACGTAATCAGCCGTCTTTCACTGGTTCACATGTCTGTCTTGTCCACCTTCTTGCACTTCGTGCTGTGATGCTGTACGTATTTTAACACTTCTGGTGTTGGCCACATAGAAGACTGACAGTTTTTATACCAATCCATACCATACAAAAGAAAACCTCTACGCATGTGTCACATACACAGGGCAGTTAAATACATAATTTTTTAATCGATAGACATTGGAACATACCAAACCCGTTGTCAGTGGGACGATAGCGTTATGTGGAGCCCCCTTTGAACTTCGGGGCTTTGTCCTGTTCTTACGCACCTGTACGTAACGAAAACAAATTTTGGCTTTTCAAGCAAAGGCCATTTTCAGTGTCTGTGTACTCGTCGCTTTGGATCACAGCCCTTTTTCCCCCCCTTTTTTACCCGTCTGTACAAACTGAGAACTTTGCACCTGTCTGTCTGTCTTATGTATCTTCTAAATGCCCTCTCGGGCTTTCTTTGTAGTAGACAGACCGTTCGTTTCTGACGCTATAACAGTATTGGAATTTCATTTAAATCTGTCCTGTATTGTCTTGCGACGAATAGTTTTCAGCCAGCAGCCTCTCTAAAGGAACAGTTTTTTTTAAGCAATGACGTAGTTGCTGTTGTGCGTGTGGTCATATCACGTCACTTTTTTTCTAGAATATGTACAGTTCGATATGATTAAGTGTAAGTGCAAACGAAATTACATTTGAGCACGGAAAGGACGATTGGGGCACCATTGGTAAACAGTCTTGGTCAATGATTATTCATTGATTTGGTAGATTTGGAAGGGTTGGTAGGAGTGCTGTGGCAGCGAAAGTAGAAAACATTTACGTAAAACGGACTGTGAATCAGCTAATATCCATGCAGTCAGGTATTTACCAGACTGCCGACTGGACGATCGAGGAATCGTGGTTCGATTCCTGATACGGGGAAGAATTTTTTGTCTTCCAGAGCGTCCAGAGTGGCTCTAGAGACTCTCACCCAGCCGTCTAGTTGTTAGTCGGTCCGAGGGGTAAAGTGGTCGGGGCGTTAAGCTGACAAGTCACCTCCATTTAATGCGGAGGTTATGTATGAGGTTCGTCGAACATGAAGTCAAAATGGCGACGCTGGCTCACTGCGCGTCCTTAATGATAAACGTGCCAATACGGACACACACACACTCGCCTTTCATATCTACTCATGTGGAGCTGCTGTATATTATTCCTCGATTTCGTAATTTGTTCTGGAAGTTCATGATTCGACGTGCGTGATTCGTGTCGCCTCTTGGGTTTCCTCTGTGGATCGGGTAATACCTATAATCAGCCTTGCCGTTTTCACCCCCACAAGGCTGCGGAATGTCTTGGTGCTTGCGAAAACTAGGTAGTGAATGCCAGGGACGCTTTGCTTATGGCTAATATACTGAACTCCTACTGCCGCTACGTGTGTTTCGTGCCCGTATCTTCTTCTATTCTAATTCCTTTTATAAAGAGGGGACTGGAGTTACTCCGTGTCGTCTCTGTGTCTGCCCCCTGTTTCAGCTTTTGAACTGCTTGTTTAATTTTCGTAAATCTAGATATGGAATGTGTACTATCAGGCCAGTTTCTCGTAGTTCTTAATCTCCTACAATCAGTTAGCAGAGTGTTGCATTATATTTTCTGTGTACGTAACATTGAAAATGAAGTAGTGTGGGTTTTATTGAGCCTTTTTTATATGTAGAATGTGATAAATTAAATGGCTGCTGCGTGTAATAGTTTGTGGTTTGATACTGATAACGAACCATTAGAACGAGGAATGTGGTTTGATACTGGCTTGGATGATAAACGTTTTCATGAAGTTTGTCTAGACTGTTTGGTGTTTATTAGTCAACAACCTTAAACATGGTGGCGTTGTGAAACATCATGTCCGACAAATCGTACATAGGCCTATAATAATAATAATAATAATAATATAAGGCGACATAATATTACACGTAACACAGATTGTAAATACAGAACAGCTGCAACACTGTATGCCCTAGAAACATGGTTTGTTTCAGGTATATAATTGTAAATACCCTGCATAAAGGTTATAACAAGGATGATGATATAATAATAATAATAATAATAACAATAATGTATCGGCTGTTGCAAGTAGTTCAAACGTAACTTATTACGGTGCGATCTTTTTACATGTACGCACAGTTCCCGAACACTAGCCCATAAGCTAAACTGATTTTTGTTGTTGCATGATAACATTTACATAATCCAATATGTAATTAATAGCACAGTGTCTAAGTTGCCTGTGTAACTGAAAAGTAGGGTATGGTCATTATTTTTCTCGACTCCCAAAGCTCTCTGCATTATGAGTTTGTTCCTTGAGGTCAAATATCGAATCACGAATTATGCCTGACCCTTCTACGGCGTCAGCAAGAACTGTGCGAAACAAACGACGGAACTTTGACAGGAACACAGCTGGTTTTGTCATCACGACGCTTCCGCGCGCACGGCGCTCTTTATCCAGAACTTTGGAAGAACAAAACTCCACTGGTTTCACAGCCATCCTACAACCCTGATCTCTCTCCAGTAGACTTTGTTTCCTGTTCTTGAAATGTAAGGTTAGTTGAAAAGGCTGTGGATGTACATCAGTTGCAGATATACAAGACAATACGCTGGAGCAACTGACCCATAGTTCCTCAACATTGTGTATGGAATGCTGGGGGAAAAATTGGAACTTTTTGGAGTCCTATTAATGTTCTAATGGGGTTCTTCCCATACATATAATATGTAATAAAATTTTAACTGGTACTTACTGGGTTTATGTAATTTTCCCGAGAAGGGTTTGAACAATCCTCGTATACGAAAGTGGAAAACTCACCTGGGACGCCGTGCATAACGGGAGGGTTGCATTTGTACTGCTTCCGCTGGTGTGTTGGTCCTCTGGATAGTTGAAGCAAGAATGCATCGAAGATCATGTTCCACATTGAGTTTGCTTTGTGTTCAAGTCACATACTAGTTGCAAAGGGAATAATAATAATAATAATAATAATAATAATAATAATAATAATAATAATAATAAACTATTTCCAAGTGCTGAGTAATCCACTAGCCTCGCGAACCAAAAATTTAGTTTTCTGAAATGAAAAAAATGCCAATTTGATTGCTGTAGTGTTTATTATTTTGATAAATTTCACTGCAAGCAGCGTCAGATGTGAAGGTTATTTGTCGGTAGGAAATACTTGATGCGATGTACCGTGAAAATGTCCAAAGCTATTCTTCGAAATTGAGCAGGAACATTTGACATTACTGAAGCTGTCGTTCAGACCTGTACCAGTTTAGTTTGCTTGGAGACGAGCAGTAAGAATTGGCGAACGCGTACGTGTATATATATGCCATCTTTTAATTGAGCTCTGACATTCATAAATATCCATTAGATCTCTATTGGACGAATCGCGACCTTGCAGTGACAGTCAGTTAATTGTCAATCCAAACATTACTGCCACATATGCGATTTGGTTAGTTTCCCAGATTGGCTGAACAGTTCCTAGAATGCCAGATAATACACTTATTTAGTCCAACAAAACACAGATTTATTGTAATTCAAATTGTTGCCTTTACATGTTTCGGCCTGTACTTAGGCCATCCTCAATCATATCAATTCAAAAACCATACAAATGAAGATACAATAAGAATCTAAGGTGCCCCTTATTTACAGTCCAGGAGCCCTTTGTTTACAGTCGCACTATTTTTTTATAATGTTTAAACACAAAATATGGAAGTATAAGACCTAAGTAGTTTTAAAATGTATATGTAAAGTCTTTTATTAGATTGAGGCCCTCGTGTGTTGTAAGAGTTCCTATTAAAAGTCTTCTATGATTTTGTGTATTTTAATAGGCGCGACTTGGTCTCATGTAACTTATTCTTTTATAATATTCTTCTTTGAATTCTGCTTGCAAATTGTGGGCCAGGATATAATTTCTGTAACACATTAACTAACAAAATAAGATTTGTACGTTATATGCTCTGCTAATATTTGATTATGGTCTTGAAACACAGAGGACTACATTATGATTAGTAACGTCTTTCCTGCGTGTAAGGAATGGAACAGTCCACTAAAGTACTGATTGTTATGAACTCACCTAGTTGATAAACAGTTTCGGGAAGAGGTTTTGATGTGTCTGATACCACTTTGTGAAGTTAGGGAGGGGGGGGGGGGGGTAGATGAAGTGCATATTTAGAAGCATGATAGGCCTGTAGGCTACACAACATCTTAAAGTTGGATGTCCAGTAAGTAGTACTGAATCCTAGACTGATTCGACTTTTAGAGTTGCATAATTTCGCGGAACTGTTACACAAGTTGGGCATGACGGATATATGACGCCTTGTAATTAATTTGCAGTGATTGATGGTTGTATATGTGCGGTACATACGAATTGTAGAGGCAAAATGTAACGTATGCGATGCCTTTTGTTTTTAAAATTTTAAATTTGACGAAATGGAACATCTGCCTTTTGGCCTGTCGTAGAATATTCTTGACCTTGTCCACGCGGTTCTGCTTTGGACTATATGCAGCACAGTTGTGTGGGAGAAGTTTTAGCGCTTACAAGGTTATCCCAGTTCCTATTGATGAGGGAGACTTTTTCGATCTCCCTTTTAGCGCGTTGTCCGTAAGTTTTGCAGTTAGGTGGGGTTGGCTGATTGTGTTTCTTAAAGAGTATCGAAGAAGAAAATAACGCCCGAAAGTTTCCTGGAGTAGGCACGGTTAAGACGGCGAGTGATTCTTGCTAACCTGTGGATTTGTGAATGATATGGAAAGTAGAGGTTTTGTAAATACATTATACTGTAGGAAAAGCCAAAAGGTATGTTGTTAGAGAAGGCAGAACGTCTCGTGAAAGTGATGCCTCCTGATAGAGCAGTCATCCTGACGAAAGACGTCGAAAGTGTATCTGTAGACGTCTCTCACGGATGTACGTGAGAATTCTCGCAATGAAGATTTGGCGGAGTGTCTCTTGAAGATAGGAACGATTGATCCAGGGTTCCCATGTAGACATTGATCCAACATCCTTGTAGCTACCTACGGTCTGGCCGGGCTGGGACGCGACGCGTGGTCCAGGGTGAGCGGTGGTATAGTGTGCGAAGTGGAGGGGATACAACTGGCGAGGAGTAGGAGCGAGCACGTACAGTCTTGAGCACGTAGGTTCAGTCCTCGGCCAGGACAGCTCAGTTCATTTCACTGCTAGAGAGAGTCCCATTTCCCTGTTCCGCATCAACACAAATTTTATTTTTACCTGTAGTGTGTGACAGTCCAACCCCCTCTCTCACCTCCATCACCGTGCGGCCGGCCAGATTCACCTCGTAGCCTGCAAAGCAAACAGATAGTGCAGTGAGTGCAGTGGAGCCAGTGTGTGTGGCAGCTTCTGTTACATGGCAAGCGTTTGTTTTGTCATTGCTTGTGTGTTTCTTCCTCATCTGGCGGCGTTTAAAGGTCGGTACAATACTCCAATGTAAGGAAGTGCACGTACTGTTCGAAACCGCACAAGACGTTCTTCCTTGTGTGTTTTTATTTTGCTTAATGTTTGGAAGTGTTTGCTTTCGTATGTAGGATGCCTGAACTGAAACCAAGAACTTCCTTCCCCCTCTCCCATACCCTTCCATTTGATTATGGTTTATAAGTATTGAGTTGTATGGGTTTTAACAGGATCGGAGATCGCTTTTTGGCTTTGTAACCAGACTTCAAAACCCGATGTGCCCTACTGTGTAGTTACGAACGCGTGATCCTTGTCCGATATAAATTCGATTTGGGGCCGTCGGAAATTTAATTTCATTTTGGTAGGTAGGTATCTGATTCTAGTTTTGTTTTGCTCATTGCGTACATATTAGAGTAACTTTTATTCCAATTTGAAAATGCAGAAGTGGTGGGAGGAGAGTATATTTAATATCTGGTAAATCATGCAGTGTATTTCCAGTTGTAATTTAGGTCTCCGCAGTGTAAAATTTCGTTTCAGGTTTGTAGTTTGAAGAGGCAGATTTTGCCATAAGTGCCGAGACATTTCTTTCTTATGTATGCAGTTTCACATGTTGCCTGCCATCTGTATTCGAGTTCAGGCGTGAATGGAGACTGGTGGTGGTGAATATTTGAATTGTGGGTTCAACACACGTTTCAAAGGATTCCCTCATCTTTCATTATAATTTGGATGGGGAACGTGGATTGATGATGACGACTATAATAATAGTAATGGGGTCGCGTGTTCCTAAGCATGTGTTTCCCTTCCACTTCATTAAGCAAAAGGCTTAAGTAACCGATTTGTTTACTTTGTCACTGTTATTGGTTAATGCGTTGATTTCCTCCGTTACCGGGCTGATACAAAAATAAAATCGTACCTGAGTCTGGGTAACAAGGTCACTCCTATTTCGGAGCTCACGTCTTCAATTTTTAAAGGAGATAAATCTTTTGCAATGCGTTATTGTTTTCTGCAGATTTAAACCCATATCATCATAAGCTGAATACTTAATAGATTGTATGCACTCCGTTGTGTCTGAGAGACAGTGGGAGCATCAGAGAAGGTTAATGTATTTGGTTCTTCTACGTCTTGAATGCTGATACGTGCCCCATATTTAAGTTACATGTTCGCAATATCATGTTGCAGCGGATGGGTATTATTAATGCAGAGGCTCTGTTTAGTTTTCCCGGCAGTCGAACAGGAAGCCTGCTCCTTATAGTTGTGTCGACCCTGCTTTACAGACAGTGTGATTTGGCAGTGTCTGCCGTCATATATTTATATTCTTTATTGTCTGAGAATTTATCCAAGTACGTCACTATAACGTCCATTAATGCAGATTGTGCACACCATTAGCTTGACACAGTTATGACGTCTGTACTATGTTTACCTTAGAGAATTCAGATTATTGTTAAGAGCCATGTCACTGTGTAGACGAGGTATGTGTACAATACGCACGAGCTGTTGACTGACTGAATATTTTATGCCACAGAATTGTAATGTAATACTATTTATATGTATGTACGGTGCATCTTTTTATATTTTTTATTTTAACGAACAATGCACAATGTATATATTTTTTCAATTTTGACATTATTTATATTGTAATCACTCCTACATGTTTCGATACGTTTGCATCATCCTCAGAGAGTTCTAGAGTTGTACTCCGCTAAAGTTACATAGTTTCTATATTATTAAAATTTCTTTAAAAATTATCAGATTAAAATATTTATGTGGCTGTTGATAAAATGCAGTCTAAATGATTTTTACAATATAATTTGTAGCATTAGTATTGTTACGTGGCGGTATATGCAATCTGAATATTCTGCAATGAATAAAATTAAATTTAAAATAATGTAGAAGTTTATGGGTTGATAAAATATAAACATAGAGGTTGAATTATAATATATGATGGACTTACCCTGTGTTGATGTTGCCTGTAGTCCGATATCCACCACAGTTCGGTACTAACCACCCCAGCATATAGAACAACACAGGAAGGAGTTTGGTCTAGAAGTAACTGTTGAGAGCGTGGCGTATGTTCACGTCTCTTCAGCAGAATGTAGGACAAAATCTGAACATGCAGATTGCTAATAAATCCTTTGAAGATATAGCAGAGTTCAGATATTTGGGAACGACGCCAACAAATAAAAACGGCGTTCACATTAAATGAAGAGCAGATTAAATTCGGGGAATGCTGGCTACCATTTGGCTCAGAGCTTTTTGCCTTCCTATCAGATATCAAGAAACGTAAAGATTAAAACATGCCAGGTCGTAATTTTGCCTCTTGTTTGGTGCGTGCGTTTGATGCTTGGTCACGCACATTAGAGAAACGACATAAACTGAGGTTGTATGTTAACAGGGTTCTGAGGAACATTTTTGGACCTAAGAGGGAGGATGTTACAAGAATGGAGAACATTTCATAACTAAGACTTACTGTATTCCACGTCAGAAAATACGAATGAGGTTGAGATTGAAAGATGGGAGGAACATGTTGCATGAATGGAAGCGATGTTAATGCATGGTGGATTTTAGTTTTAAGACCTTAAGAATAGGGCCATTCGGAAGACATAGGCGTAATTGGAAGTTCAGTAATCATCTCTTTCTTAAATAAGATGCGAAGCTTTGAACTAAATTTTTCGGGATCAAGACGGACTTATATTCTGCACCTGCGTTGGTCTGTGCCAAAGCGTTATGGTTGTCTGAGTCTGTTGACATGCCGAGCAGTGTGTTCTGGGTAGTATGCGCATGGGATAATCACCATTAGTAACCAGTGCGCCTGGGAGTAAAAAAAAATTATTTCGATTAGACAAACTTAAGAAGTTCAACATAAGCTAATGTAAAAATCGTAATGAATAAACGTAATTATAATTCGGCTTATCAGGCGGTTGTCATGCGCTTGTGGCTGGAATTGCGGCTTAGAAAAAGCGTAATCTGGGGAGCTTTTACGTGTAATAAAGGAGGTTTGCCTTCCCAAACGTGCAAGATATAGACATTTTAGGATTAAGTGGACAATCTGTACACTCTCCATACCTATTAAGACACAGAAGTAATAAATAATTACGCAGAACACAAAACACCGTGAAAGTATGCACTTTTCTTCATTCGTGAGACCGGTTTATATCATACAGAACAACATCTACAGTGCGGTATTGTGCGTATTCTGCGCTTTTAGACAGGAAGTACGCGTAGAGATATCGCCCAGGTTTATGTTTGGGAGGTGCCGGGTTCTAAACACAGCCGGAACACCGGCCATCCCAACAGTCCTTTAATGGTTTTTTAATTCTTTGCAGGCAAATGTTCAGTTAGTGTCACACGATAGCTTCCGTCGTATCCTTTCCAGTTCGTCAGTTCGCGTACATTGTCCCGACGCTGACAGCGTCGTGAAGCATTTGATAAAGGAAACAGCAGGCCAGAAGGCAACAAAGATTCTGAGTGGAATGGTAGAAAGCAGTTACCTTCTAATTGCTCCACGAATGGAATTTTTATTCATATTATTAGATCGTACAACTGTGCCACATTTGCTAAGGAGGTATCAGCTTCTCTGTGTTAGTTTCTGGATTTGTCGGGGTCCGCATGTTGTTGTTTCTGCCCAGTAAATTGACATCTTCAGTGTGGACCAGAAGCTGACGTGTGTCAGTTGCAGTCACGTCTTTCATTGTCCTAATGGCTCTGTGCACGTGGAAAAGTAGTGGTGATGAGGCTTTGTCTTTTTCAAGTCCATCCTGAATGAGAAAGACATCAGACGTTTACATATTTGGGATTCATGTGTATTTTTAAGTACATTTAAAGTGGCCAGCCTACCTTCAAAGATACCTAACTTTACAGTGATACCTCGGCTAACGAATTTTTCCGGCTAACGAAGATTTTTTTCGCTGTTTTTCGGACTCGACTAACGAATATGGATTCGGCTAACGAATGTTTTAGTGGATGCGCGCGCTGACATAAAGCAGCAAACATGAACGGTCGTGCCATTCCAGGAGCTTATCTTTTCCGTCTGTATGTGTGTGACAAAGAAATGAGCTGACCACATCACATAGGG
>JGI20166J26741_11491141_pt1 | contig 12888 bp, 3 predicted proteins | sample TergutCu122P5_FD_26741 | JGI IMG/M metagenome (IMG submission 26741)
ACACACACACACACACACACACACACACACACACACACACACACACACTAACGGAGGAAGAAAGAGGTTGCTAGTAGGAATTGTCTATTTTAGTCCTGCTATGCTTGTTGAAAAAAACTACATTTACATTGTGGGGAAAAAGTTTTTTATGATATACTTACAGAACTACATAAATAAATAAATATATATATACGTACATACATACATACATGCCTACGTACATACATACATGCATACATACATACACACACACACATACATACACACACATACATACACACACATTCATACATACCTACGTATATACGTACATACATAACATACATACCTACGTACATACATACGTACTTAAATACAAGCATACATACTGACATGCGTCATACGTACGTACATAGGACACGTACCCCCCCCGGTTGTGGCTGAAGTGTAACCGACTTCTGAGGTTGGGACGTCCATTAGACGCCGTTACGTTGTCCCGATGAGAAATGAGAGGTGAATCTGAGGTGCCAGGGGGGACCTTAAACCTAATTTCTACCATCTACCGTCTTCCCCTTTCAAGGAAAAACGCACATGGTAGAGCCGGGAATCGTACCCGGGACCTCATGGTTAGTAGTCAGGAGCTCTGACCACCAAGCCACGATGCTGGTCATTTGAACATACGTATGTACTTACATAAATATGTATGAAGGGCAGTCAGAACATAATGCCTTCTATTTTATATTTCACACGTATACAAGTTGGATAGCTGAACATCTTCAAGGTAACATTACTAATTGCATAGTTCTGTGCTTCTTCTTCAGCAGCACACGGTCGTGTATTGCCGCCCGGTAGATCATCTGTTCTTCCTATCCGCAGAGCTTTGTGATAGACGTAATAGTGTCGTCGCCGACTATCTTACAAGGGCCAAACATGTGGAACGCCAACACTGCCCGTCCAAGTCGTATGATGGCTTCAGCGATGTCTGCACTTATGTAGATCAACACGTGCGTGTTGTATCTTGTGGGTCGAAGTCGACAAAGGAGAGCCTCCAGATTTTTAATTTTTCCATCGGCAATACGTTGCGAAGAATAGCAACTTTGCCATAACAGAAGACTGTAGCCAAGAATTTCCAGCTGAAGGCGCAACCATGAGTTTTATTTTCTTTGAAGTTGTCATGTAGCCCAGTCCGCTTGGTTTCGGGTTCAAAGTGGTGCAAAGAGGGTGGCTATTTTGATATCTGATTGTAATGATGCCGCGAATGCTGACACACGAAGAATAGGCAGGGAAGGGACATCCAAACTGACCTGTTGCACTTTTGCATATTGTCACTTTTGAATCCTGTATCCACTACTTTGAACTTGTCAAGGCTTGCTGCGAAGAGAAGAATAAGATAATATGATTTTTATGTTTCATTTATTTTATGTTTAACGGAACGTATTCTTTTTATTTTTATGCATCCTGTTGTATTTTCTACTATCATAAACAAATTAAAATATAACGTCCAACACGACACATTAATAGCATATCACACAGTGCTGCATGTTTCGGTTCGCATGAACCATCATTAGGCATTTCCTTTTACAACAATTTAAAAACACACGTACATTTGAGCATGCATTTATCCTGTTATTGAGATCTTACTAACTTTAGTTATTTATTAAAATAATGAATATGCGTCATATTTATAGGTTGAAATATCCAAATTATGATGTAAATAAAAATAAAATTGAAATTAAAAACCTTCATATTCTTTTCTGTCTAAAGGGACACGCTGTTTCAAGTAAGTCCAATCCTCCCCGTTGTGTCTTGTTTTGTGCGTTTTTCCATCTCCTGTCTGTACTTTTTGACTAAAATTAAAAAAAGTACTTTTTTAGTTTTTGTACTCAACAAAGGGAATTGTGGGAGACTATTTCATGCTTTTTTACTCTTTGTTAAATTTTATGCTGCTTGTACTCTAGAATTATTAAATAAGACTGCCGATTATATTCCCTTTGTTTATGTGTGTCGTACCCACAGCACTACAGCACTACACGTACACCAAGCTAATGTAATTGGCGGTCTTATTTAATACACACAAGAACACGAATAAACGAAATACAATAAAACAAAGAGTAAAGAAGCACAAAATGGATTCCAAAAATTCGCAACGTTGAGTACAAAAACTAAAAAAGTACATTCCATAATTTTAGTCAAAAAGTACGAAGAGGAGCTGGAAAAAACATACAAGACACAACGGGGAGAACTGGACTTACTTGAAACAGCGTGTCCGTTTAGACAGAAAAGATTATGAAGTTTTTTTTTCAATTTTATCTTTATTTACATCATAATTTGGATATTTCAGCCTATAAATATGACGCATATTTATTATTTTAATGAATAACTAAAGTTAGTAAGATCTCACTAACAGGATAATTGCATGCCCAAATGTACGTTTTTTTTTAATTGCTGTAAAAGGAAGTGCCTGATGATGATTCATGCGAATAGAAATTTGTAGCACTTTGTGATAGGCCATTAAAGTGTTGTGGTGGACGGTATATTTTTTTTTGTTTGTGATAAAATATAACTTTTCTAGGAAAAAAAGAGAGCTGTACCAAAGTATTATATTTTTGCTTTCGTCTCAGCACTGAATATTGAAGTTAGTTAACTCTAGTCAGTAATAAGCTGTAGATCTATCGATACGAAATCTAAACAAATTATCTAGCTAGGTAACTACATGGATTAGATTCCTCCTGGCGAAGCTAACAGTCTTCCAGTCTTCTAGAAATTTCATGACTTTTATGCGGCTTTAGTAAATATGGTCGTGTATTCTACATCTAAGCTTCCATACAGATTTCCAGAGAACAATTCTTAATGCAATTCATATCTCCCGCATGCCCAATACATGTTCCTACCATTTTGGACCTAACTGACTTCTGTTTCCTTCAAGATATAATCATTTCCTTAACCATGAAAATGGTTTTTGAACCTTTTAATGTTTTCAGGAAGAGCTAAATTTCTTCAAGATCGAAATTTTACCTTAAAAATTTAAGAATTTTAAATATTTACGTGTTTTCTTGAATGCCTAAACGTTGTTTTCTTAATTCTGGATAGTCTCTTGAACATTGAAACGTTCTTTTAAATTTCTAAATGTTCTGCGAGTTTCAGCAGTTTTGCAGTTGAATTTTTTTTATTTTTCTGGTATATCGTGCAGTACCAATATTTATATTGTTACTGATTTTTCGCGTCCACCACTCAGTCCCGAATCGTGGAGCACTAATCACCCAACGACATGGAAGAGTGTTCCAAAAGACTGGAGAATTTTTCTAAATGTTTTCTCCCTCTAGTTTTAAAGAAAATTCTTATACTGAGTCTGTTGAACTTGGTGCGGTAAATTTTTCTTATCTTCAACTTGCAGCCTTCTGAGACAGCAGTTATGGTATGAAAAATTCTGTGAGGAAACTTAACCGAGAGAGTGCAGATTATAATCTTGTATGAAGTAACCATTCATTGGTTTTATATTTTTCTGTGTGAATATCGGAGGAAAGTGTTAAATTCGGCCACGATAATTACCTCATATTTTTATCAATCACCATGCAACCAGATTTGAACATTTTGAAGTGCGTCTTAAAATAATCGAATGAATCAAATCAGGTAAAAGATAATCCAAACCCCTCCACCACCCCTAAAGGAATTAAAACAACATATTTAACAGCGAAGGAAATAATTTTTACAAATATGTAATAAGCTTCCTTTATGCTCACCCGTGAGTAGATTATCGTGTAACAGCCTCCTTAAAGAAAAGTAATGACAAATCGGCGTATCTGATTACGAACTCATATGACATGCAGTCATGTAGCAATCATTCCTGATGACAGTGACTCTTATTTTACTATCTCACAGTAAATATGTTAACAATGGCCAGTCGATAACATGCCATCCGCCTGCGAGTCGCATGGGTATCCATCAATGATATCGATCGAACTACTTAATTCTTCTACAAAACAAACATCAACACCCCTAGAGTCAGTGTTAACTAACAAACAACCACGTGGACTGACCGCCGAACCTCACATTCAGAGACACTGCCTGCGGTGTCCATGTAATGGTATAATGACTGCTGAAATTTCATCGAAATTTACACTTTAAAATACATGAAAGCTTACATGAAATTCGACATTGTACTTACTCCGTGCAATGGACATTTTTTCCCTCGTGGCTCGACAAACCTACCTAGGCCTCTTGATTGTTGAGGTTTAGAAATCACACTCAGGCACACCACACTAGGTAGGAATCCTCTGGACGAGCGATCAACACGTCGCAGAGACTTCTACCTGACAACACACAACCATCACAATAGACAGACGTCCAGGCCTCCAGCGTCTTTCAAACCCGCAATCCCACGGAGTGAGCGGCCGCAGATCCACGCTTCAGACTACGCGGTGCAATGGACCTACACAAATAAAATTTATTTACCAACTAATTGCTCTTATCCATTTGTATACCATACTAATCCAAAACGTTTCGGCTATAACCTATAGCCATCTTAAGAGGTTACTAAATATACAAAAGAAGTATGAAGTTTAAAACTTCGAAGAGAGTTAATGGTAAAAAAACACATATAAGTATGCTATGACGGCGTTATCTTAGGATGTCAAGAGTTATATAGTTTAAATTAGGCAGGATTCATGTTAAAACCGCATGTACAAAAACATCTTAAATAGTAAAATTCTCTTCCAGTCTAGTTGAAATTAAGTCCTGTATATCGGCAAGCGGTATACTCCTTTAACGATCACTGTGTTACTTAAATGAAATGTTTAAGAATGTAAACCCTTGATACTATAAGCTAAAAATAATAAGATACATACTGGAACTGAAAAAAACGAGGCACTGGTTTTGTTACAAGACAGCTCTTTATGATCCTGAAGATACCCATGCAGTGACCCCTCGTTCTTCACTTGAAGTTAGTCTAGGTGCAATACAAAGCTTTAGAAATTGAAAGAGGCCATGAGATTCGAAGTGCAGCGATTGAATATGCAACCGAGGAAATAAGATGAGAATGAAGGGTTAGGGGAGGAAGGAGAGCAGGTAGAGGCAGTATGCTGATTGCGGGGGTTGGGTGTGGTTCTGGAAATATACTTGTGTAGTTGCTTTGTTGCATATTATATTCAATGGTTTATACAATGATTCCTGTCCTGTATAAATAACAAGCGATTCGACAGAAAGAGACAGGGTAAACGTGTAAGGACGGTTAAACTTTATTCACATCTACCATCCCGTGCTTTTCAATTCAATTATTATAATTTAAGCCAACAAATGCACACAATTATATTAGCGTTACAGTAATGTAATTGTGAGCATTTGCTGGAACTGTTAAAGAGTCTTTAAGGATTTTGTGGCACATACAGTCACAGAATGAGGCTTTTATCACTTTTCTTATTGTGTGCCTTATTCCTTTCTTAACAATCTGGATGTGGTCCAGCTTAGGGAAAGCACATATGGACAGGAAGTCTGTCGCGCCCTCAGAGGTCTGTACAAGAAAAGATATCTTAAAACTGTTCTGAAAATTTTTGCTGGAGATGGAACTAATAATTGAGGGAACCTTGGTCAGATGGCACGTGCTCCCTATCCTAAAACTGCTGTATATTTAATACTGACTTATATTTTCCTGCCTATTTAAATTACTTATTTTTTAATGTATAAAGCCCTATTGGGAACGTAAGAAGAATGACCAGCAAATTGTACATGGATCGGAGTGTCAAAGTACGACCACGTTGAGACAAAAAGTGTGAAGACTGGACGAGGTGTTAGACAAGGATGCTGTTTGTCACCGATTCTGTGTAATTTATACAGCAAGTACCTTACCAAGGAAGCTGTTGAAGGGTTTGGAGACTTAAAAATAGCAGGTCAGTAATTCGCATTGCGAAAAGTGTTGATGATATTGTAATACTGGTTAAGAAAGAACCGGCACTACAGAGCAGGATTTACTATATTAATTGAAATTGGAAGATTCTATAGAATGGAAATAAATGTGTAAATTCTAAGGTACCCCCTAAATGAAAATGTCAAGACAACCATCCCAAGTACACGTTATTACAGATCGAAAACAGCCTGAGAATGTGGTATATATCAATTATTTGGGCAGCATAAGGGCAGTTTATGAACGATGTACGCGAGAAATTGAATCCAGGATTGCCACAGCAAAAGTAGCATTCAGTAAAACAAAAAATCTTTTCACCAGCAAGTTGGACTTAAACTTAAGGAATAAAGTAGTAAATTGCTACATTTGGAATGTAGGTCTGCATGGTCCTGAAACTTCAACACTTCAGAAAGTAGATCAGAAATACCTGGAGAGTTTTGAAAATGGCGGTGTTTCAGGTTGGAGAAAATCAGTTGGCCCGATTGTGTAAAAAATGTAGAAATATCACAGTGAGTCAAGGAGGAAAAGAATATCTTACAAACAATAAAAAGAAGACTGACTGAATAGGACACATCTTGCCTAAGAACTGCCGTGTAAAAGACGTTATTGTTGGCAATCTAGAAGGAAAGATAGAAGTGAAAGGAAGACGAGAAAGAAGACGTAAGCTGCTATTGGATGCCGTTATGGAAACGAGAGGATGTTAGAAATTGAAGGACGTAGCAGTAGATCGCACTCTGTGGAGAACTGGCTGTGGAAGAGTATGTTGGCCTCTCGTAGAACAGACTACGGAGTAAATTAAATCCTTGTTGAAGTTGGTTCTGTGTAGCAAACCCAGTGGGGTGAGATTTTTCTCATTCATTTAGATCGGCCCTAAGGCCCTCCCAGCCTCCTGTACACAGGTGCTGATAAGTTCTTAGCCCGACCTACTTCCCGATGTATTTTGTTTGATGGTGAGAATATTTCGTTTGATGTTAGTCTTTTTATATATATCAATGGTACTAATATTCCTCCAATTATGATTATAAATAGAATATATGAAACTCAAAATCTTCTGTCGCTGTAGCTTGTTTTCTTCCTGGTCGGGCTAAGGACTTATCAGCACCCCTGTACAATTGGTGCAGAGTCTTTGCTAGGGATCAAACGACCAGGGCATGGTCTTCTGCACCCACTCCATCTGTTGCCGAGGTTAAAGAAAGAGTGATGCTACACTTCTAATGGGCCCGTTTGCCTTAATGGCATGTCACAAGGTGAACTTCAAGTTTTATGGAGAGTATTTCCGTGAGTAAAGGTTGTGACGCTGTTACCCACGAAGGATGGGGTAGTATTGTCCTAATTTCTGAAAATGGTAATTTTTATGGCATATCGACTTTCAGTGTACTGTGGATGCTAAACATTTAACGTTATATTTGTTACGTACTTTCATGTTGAGAGCAAAGTAACTTTAATGGATATACCCCACAGTAAAACACAGCGTCTCCATTATGCGGAACAGGCCTGCTCACCTTTTGTGTGATGCGAGTAGCTTCGGCAAAACTTGGTGGTCTGCATGCGGGCAAAATGAAGTACAATGCACAGAATGAAAAGTAAACATGTCTACGTGCAATTATATGTGTGATTTTAACTTTTTATTTTTCTGTGCCTCATGTGCAGTAAAATAAAATGACAGCAATACAGCAATAGAAAGCTTTATGAAAGAAACTCAATTCTAAATCTAGTCTGTGGTATCCATACTTTGGCCAATTTTTATTAAATAATTCAGTCATATAGGCCTAATATGTCTCCGGAAACAATCGCTTCTTAAATTTTCAAAATTGTTTTTGGCTTCTCTTGCGGCTTTGCCAGGGAAATGGTTTTAAATGTTTTCTCATTTCAGATGTCTCCGCAGTCAGCAAAACACTCTCGTCGCAGGCAACACTTTGCTTCATGAATAAATGCTTTCTGTGAAGGGAAATAATGACTGAGAAACATACAAAATGCATACATACACAGTGTGAGCAAAATGTAGGAAGATGTAATGTTCAGAAATGTACAGTGTTTACACTATTAACCGGCAGGTGGTTCATTGTGTAACCACTGTACTGGAGAGAGTTGAAGATATTTATCAACACATATAATTGTAAATTAACATGATGTTACTCTCGCAAGGAAGTTTTTTTATAAATTACAAGTTCATTATAATTTTTATCTCTGTTATTTTAGTACAATTGAGGCAAATATCGCCCAAAATATGCCGCACAGGAAAGGAAAAATACAAATACTAGCAGTGTTAGGTACTGCGCTCTTTCAGGTTTATTCCGAAGCCCGCAAAAGATGCACGTATATAAGGTGACTTTCGTTAATATAGGTGATTTAAGACCGTCATTTGCTTGATTTATAACTTTATGTACAATCTGATACTTTTTGTACAACTAGAATATGCCTTGGTCATAGACACTCAGTTCCCCATTCATTCTGTAGTCTCACCAGTGACCTATCCGTTTTCATGACAAAAGTTGGAACAGTAATTCGTTGGACTTCTGAGATATGCAACACCTTTACTTCATTTCGCGCAGTGGGTCGTAGACTAGTAACAAGTGACTACATAATTCAATGAGTAACCCCTCAAATATGTAAGTGACTAGCTGATTACATGGAAGTTTCAATAAGCTTTTCGCTCTTCTGGCTTTTCACGCAACATTTCTTGGCAGTTTGTCGACGTTTCGGTATGACCTAACGGTCCCTTCTTCAAGGTTCAAGCAGTGCAAAGAAACGAATTGCTTGACTTTAGAATATGGGCATATAGGCCGTAACGAAACGTCGGTAAACAACTGCCAACATACGCTGCGCAACATCCCAGAAGAGCTAACACATTATTTGCACCGCCGCGGTAGCCTGAAAACTTGAGACCTTTGAATAAATAACCACCGGAGAAAAAATTGTTGTGTAGCTAAGTGACCGATCAAAAAGCGTGCCAGATGACGAAATTAACAAAATAAAATAAGTAACTGACTGAATGAGCAGCTAATGAAGGAAGAAATTAGCTCTCTGGGTATATAATGTAGGTAAGGTAAGAAACTGCGTGGTACTGTACAAGGTACTTCTCTAGTAGTATATGGTCATTTGCCTGATAAAACGTTTCCTCTTTTTACGGGATCATGATGCGACGCTCTTGTAAGTAGGTGATTTTTATTTAAAGATATTTCCTATTGTCACTGAGTAACAAGTTTTGTTTCTATAGCAGTTAATATTTATTTAAATGACCAAAGCATTCCCCAGATTCGTTGACAAAGTTTTTTCGTGTGACACGCCATGCTTATTGCTGCGATGAACGTTTCATGGCTCGATTTGTTGCATAATAAGAGTAGGAGAGAAAAGAAAGGAATAAACGCCAGTAGGACAAGGAATTCAAGTATTCCATAAAAGTACTAGTGGCCCATTGAAAGATCTGCTCCTTGCCGTTGGCCGAAAATGCATCCCCTTATCTTTTTATGGGAGTGGGGGTTGTGGGACTACGGCCCATTATGGGCCCATTGCCTGTCCCCCGGATGATATAAAATTGAAATAGATTCACTGCTGTACTGGCAATTGGCAGGGGGAAATGAAAATACTAGGAGCGAACAATGTGCCAATACCACGCGATCCAAAATTTGTTCCATTGTCATTTTATTCAAATCCCCTGTCAGTGCCATTTTGTCGAAACCGTGTGACGGTGTCACGTACGTCTAACACCTTTCCTAGTACCACTTTGTCCAAAACAAATCTCGCATTGACTACTGTTGGACTGAACCAAGGCCTGCGACTAGAAGCCGATGACGAACCGTATTACATACATGGCACGTTCGTGCTCTCTCTCAGAGAAAGCCCTAGTTTAACTATTGTAAAGCCCCCTCTGAGTAATAATTAGTGTGAATTAAGAGCGACCCGCCAGTTGTGCTGAACCTGTCGCGAATTATGTCGGTTATCTTCATTAGAACATAAAGTCCTTTCCCTTTACCTTGTTCCTAACCTTAATTTTAAAATGGCTGAAAGGGAAGTTATTATTATCGTGCCACGGACCTTGTCTGGTTAAAGATTTCACAGCTTGTTTCATATTTGAGGATCTTCCAACTTTAAATGTGAAGAGTGATTTGTGCCTAGGGGTCCGCGAGTTCAGATAATTTGGGAGGAGGAGGTTTGCATAAATAGTATGACAGATTACTCTCCTTTGATATATACAGAAAACCTTCCTTTACAGATACCATCATTCCTAACGACTCGTGTCACACCCGCGAACTCAAGCTGTCTGCTATCAGATACCTAGTCAATAGAATGACAACATACAGTTTGGAACCTATAAGCATAAAAAAGGAATACGATAGACTGAAACAAATTTTGCACAATAACAAATATGACACATCAATCTTGCACAAAGTCAGTAACAAGAATAACAAAAGAGAACATGACACCCAAAAGACAAAATGGCCCAAGTTTACATACATGGGCAAAGAAATAAGACTTATCACAAATTTGTTCAAGAACACAGACATTAAAATTGCATTTACCACTAGTGATAACATAGCAAGACTCCTATTTACACAATGTAACCAAATTCAAAATAAATATGATAGATGCGGGATTTACCAGCTTACCTGCCCATCATGCAATAGAAAATATTTTGGACAAACGGATAGCCCGTTTCGTATCAGATTTCAAGAACACTTCCGAGACTACAAATACATTAACAATAAATCAAAATTCGCACAACATCTGTTAGAGGATGAACACCCCGTAGGCCCCATGGAAAATATAATGGGTACCTTATACACAACCAGGAAAGGCAGAATGATAGACACCCTAGAGAAGTTCTACATTTATAGAGAAACCAAACGCAACAACCAGATCAATGGCAAACTAACAGTAAAACCTAATGTAATCTTTGACGCCCTAGTTCACGAAGACCCCCACAGAGGGCACATCTCACAGTAACCATATTACCGGCAAGTTACTCAGTCGCATAAGATGTATGCACCAGTAAACACGTCTAAGTCTCAGCCCACAGAGGGCACATCTCCTCAGAGTAACCATACTACCGGCAAGCCATTCAGTCTCATAAATTGTATACATCAGTAAACACGCCTAAGTCTCAGCTTTCTAAATAACTGTAAGTAAACACACAACTTTTATATTTTTATATTCTAATAACAAAACACTACTCACCTCTACAATCCTCATGCCGTTCAAATCGATTGGTTACAGATTATCGACAAAGATTAATTATCGGCATACAACGTACTAGATTCTGGACGTTCTTGCTTATATAACATCCGTATTGCGAGCTATATAGTGTGAACAGCGTCTTACTCGGATGCAAAATTAATGACAATTATATACTATTGCATCTTCCAAGCGCACTGATTTGATGTTATTAAGTAAGTGTGATCCCTTGAAACTTTACATCTCGGTAGTAGCCTTTAATTACAAAGTACCAATAGAATACGTATTGTTTTTTATCTTTACAGTAGCAAATCTCATCTTTCCTTAATAGATGGCAAGTTATCATCATCCCGATTCAGACACCCGATTTTACAACCACCAACGTGAAATACTGATATCAAGAGTATAAGGCATATGTTCGTCTAGGCTGACAGTCTCACCCAGTTTTTACACCTGTTGTTATCTGTACATACAGTCTTACGACTGTAGGCCAATACGTGAACTGTTTTGTGGTATCATTTACAACCATGCTACTTGTGTTGTTCTATTGATTTTATCTCTTATTTTACTATATATACTACTGTTTTTATGCCATATGTTTTATTCTGTAAACATTTTTGGGATCAGTATGGTCTGATGATGACTTTGTAAGTCGAAACTAGTTGCCAGCTTACATATTGACAATAAATTTATGCGTTTTGACTGATCTTATTCTTAAGTAATTAATGTAACACATCAGAATAGCTCCAATCAAAATGTTTTTACTTTCTCCTTACCAGTCCAGACCGGCCCAGGGACCCACCCAGCCACCTGTACAGTTGGTAGCGAGGTCCTTTCCTGAAAATAAAGGGGCAAGGACGTGGAATTCATCACCATCCCCATATAGCGCCGAGGTTAAGAATGAGTAGAACTATGGGTAACTATAACCTCCCCCCCCCCTTCTGTGACTTCATTGCTTGCTACGATGATACCTTTACCTTTACACATAAATGTAATCTTCTTATTACGATAATAGGTTACTGAGATCCGAAGCCGTGTGGTTTGGGGGAGAGGTATCAGTGTTTTGGGGGACTTACTGCAGCCTTCTTCAGAACAGCATGTATCCAAAACTTTCTTACCTGTCTTCCAGACTGCCCATTAGCTAATCTTTTTTGGAGATTAAGCTTGACAGGCCTGCTCTCCGCCATAAGAATCTCAACTTTTACACGACTCTGTTGGCAATCCTGACAGAACATGCAATATTATCACACTAGACTTCCATGGCGATAATATAATGCAGTTCGAATGGAGGCTCACTGGAATACTGTACACCGATCCTCGGCCTTAATGGAAGATATTTATTGATTGACGTGAAACATACCTGACGGGACAGGACTGCCTGGATATCGGAAAGTTTCCGTCGGGCAGGGGCAGAAACATCATACTTGTTGAATAACTTTACATACAAATTTCAAGAATTCCTTCCTAGTTTGCTGCTACCAAACTTCGCAAAAAGAATAATAAGACCAGAACAAAGTTAAGTAAATATTTGAAAATAAGAAGCAGGAATTTCCAGGACAGACAAGAAGAATCTACGTGACTCGAAGTGAACTTCAGGCTCATCAAATATATGCCTCAACAGACGCAAGAATTGAAATACTAGAAACGGAATCCCACCATCCGTGTATTTGCTTCGCCTTCAGGTTCATGTCTAGGGGAGGGTAAGGAAAAGGGATGGAGGAATATGTAGAGAAATTCCTTGCCCTACATTTAAATACACAAATGTCGTAAGTGTACTCATAGTTCGAAATGACGTCAAATCGCCACTGCAGTGATGTTTAGCCACCTAAATTTTGTCCCCC
>JGI20166J26741_11491252_pt1 | contig 12888 bp, 10 predicted proteins | sample TergutCu122P5_FD_26741 | JGI IMG/M metagenome (IMG submission 26741)
TGGGGGGGAGAGGACTGCCATTATTATGCTGACAATATTTGGCGCCACGGTAAAAATCGTTTTTCTTCCGGGACAAACCTTGCTTGTAACAAAGTACACGGGAACATTGTTCTTTCCACTATCGCCCTGCGCTACGAGCCGGAAGGACGCGGGTTCGATTCCGGATGGTGTCATTGGAATTTTTCATTGACATAATTCTTCCAGCCACACTATGGCCCTGGGTTGACTCATCCCCTAACAGAAATGAGTACCAGAAATATTTTTTGCGGGGTAAAGGCGGCCGGTGCTTAGGGCTGACAACCTTACCACCTCCAATTACCGATTGTCTTGAAATCTGGGAGCCTCAAACATGTGGACACTCAGGGCCTGTCCAGGCCTGTAATGGGATTGCTTTACTATTAATAGTACCTTACCAATTTAGGGCTACGTCATTTACTACAACTTAAACTCCACTAAAACCGAAGGCAGCTGGCTGCAGTACAACTACTAGCAGACACGTGGCCAGGCGGGCGGTTATTGGCGTCTGGCGAAAAGGCAGGTTGGCCATCCTGTTATTTTGATGTTTATACAGCTTGAAGGGTGGCGTTGCTCAGTTCAGACGTTTTCCGCCGACCGTGACTGAACTGCCTTGAGCCTGTCCCAGAACCAGCCAATTTATCTCACCTTATCTTGGCATTGAGGTCGGCGTCTTTGTCCACGGCAGTCGGCTGAAGCACCGGTGTTCCAGGCGGCATATTCTCTCGCACTGAGGCACTGTACGCTTGCATTTCGAACTCAGGACTGTGATCGTTGACATCCTGGACCACAACGTGCACAGTGCCCGAGCCTGTCAGAGGAGGTGTTCCTGTTAAGAAACAAATAAAAATTAGGAACCGCATCTATCAAAGAACTTAAACTGGGCGATAGTATGGAAAGCGTGGGGGATACACACAGTGTGTTGGTGGTAAAGTTCGATAAAAACTTGACATACATTGGAGGATAACATTAAAACGGGTACTAACCAATTGCGTTGATAAAAGGAAACCCCGCCTTGCGACTCAGTAATCGGGCCCCGTATAATTGTTACCGAAGTTACTTCCAGATCTCCTAACAAGGATCCAGAATACTGGCATTGTGACTAGAATGAAATCCATTCCGGGGGAAAAAAAAACCCACAACAAATTTTAGTATTCTCTTCGTTTAGGGTTCCCGCAAAGCGGGGTCTGTGCGGGCCTTACGTACGCCATTGATACCAACACTTTAAAGTACAGTGGTTTCTCTAGTGTGCATACTGTATTAATGTTAAACAAACTTACTTGTACCTACGTATTTCGTAAGCAGCTCACAATAAACGCCGATAAATTCACACGCAGGCTTAACTGAATAGTCCTTACAATGTTGACCGAATGTTTACTTTCAAGTACGAGCTGGAAGTTTAAATATATTTCAGGTACATTTCATGCTCCAGGGGCCATGTCCTGTTTCAGGTGGTTAGTCGCCGGCCTCTCAGCGCGGAGGCCTGGGTTCGATCCCAGGTCAGTCCACGTGAGATTTGTGTTGGACGAAGTGGCAATGGGATAGGTTTTCCTCCGCATGCTTCAATTTTCTCTTGACAATATAATCCCACCAAACTTCCACACCCACCTTCATCTACACTTTGCTCATACCAGCAGGACAAACGTGCGAAGTCTGGGAACGTTCCAAAAGCAACGTTGTTTCGGAAATCCGGGAGAACAGGAAAGGAAAGTGCTTTCACTTACTTCATACTCCGGTTGGTTAAAGCAAGACGCTTGACTTGTGGAATAGACTGAAATATGCCGGGATTTAATCCAGCTATGGATATGTTTGATAATGTCGGGTACTGTAAAACGAACTGAGCGACTATCATATTCTCATAATAAACTTACACAGAATATTAGTTCTCTAACGAATGCAATCAGATCGACAAATTATCATGGCCAGTCTAACAACAGCTACTTGCTAATGCGTGAGTCTCAACTGCAATCATATTCCACATTTTCGTCCATTCGTGAGTTTTTTTGAGACAAAGAAATAATAATGAGTAGTGGGGACGTTCTGCCCGTCTCTCTCCACGTTACAAATTTCCATACCGAGGTCCATACTAAACACGTTTGTTTCGATGCAATCAACTAAAATTTGTAAGAAAACAAATCACGGTGTATATTCCTTCTTAAGGAAGGTGCCGACCACAGCACACGTAAAAGATATATTTGGCATGCGAGGAAATGGAGTTATACATCCATCCGTCCTTAGTCTTGGCACTAGATGGAGGTTTATTGCCGCGGGAAAACGCCCCAGTTTGGGCCCAGAACAGTTCTGGACGCTGTGAAGACAAATATCCCTTGACTCTGCCCGCAATCGCACCACGATTTCTCGGTTTTCCAACATACAACACTACGATACCCTGACTACGTAGGTGGTAGGATAATGTTAAAGAAGATCGTAAGAAATAAGATATGATGATGTGGAATAGACTGATGTGGCTTAGGTAAGGACAAGTTGCGGTTTCTTACAGACACTGTAAGGAACTGTCAAGCTCCACTGCAGGCAACGAACTCCCTGACTAGCTGAAGAGTACTGGCCTGTCAAGAAGGGATTAGGGTAGGGGAGTTACATACATATATATATATATGTGTGTGTGTGTGTGTGTGTGTGTACATATATACACTAGTATATAGACATACATATACATGTATAAATACATACACATACAAACATACATGTACACATACATACATACACACACACATACCTATACACACTTTCATACACACACACACACACATTCATACACACATACATACATACATATACATACACATATATACACATTTACACATACACACGTACATATATATATATACACATACATACATATATACATAAATAAGCACATTCATACTATATATACTAGCTCTGCCAAAAACAGACCATATCCTCAATACAAGAACACCAAGACAGGTATGAAAAAAGGTAAGCAATGTACCCGTACACATACTAGTGTGGCACGTTTGTGTAACCATTGTTGTAATATACGAATACACGTAACAATGCGTTCTGTGTCGCCGGCAACAATAAAACGTACTTCGGTCATCCTGTAAAGTGACCGACAGTATGGTCCGACTTCAACAAAGTTTGTATTTTATTGACAGATTTTCATACCCCAACATCAAATTTCACCGAAATCCATTGGTCCAGCGGCAGCCGCACTGATGCATGCGGGCTTACGGACAGACGGATGGGCATGATGAAGCTAACGGGCGCTTTTCGCGACTCATGCAAACGCGCCTACAAATATCCGCCTCTTCTTTGTTTATTTAAGGCCGTTTTGTCAGCTACACACATTAAACGACGTATTGTGGACTCGTAACGCAGGGTTGTGTCTTCCCGCACACGGCGCTGCGTCGTTAGGCGTTGTGGTTCAGACGTTTCCGTTTATCTTCAGAACCAAGCAGCTATATGGGAGAGCATGACGGCGTTCTTTCATTGTCATCATCCACAACTGAATAACACAACCTCCCTTCCTCACGGCAACTGTTCTTGGAACGCCTGACTCTGAAGGTTAAAACCTAACGGATCTTCCGAAACGTCCAATACTACTCACCTGAAACAGCTTCATATACCGGAAGAGTTAAGTCCCCAGCAAAGCCGATATCAGAACCTCAGCTGTAGCTCAGAATGCCGACATTAGGGTACTGTCCCAGAATTTGCTTAGAGAAACTAAGTCAGGATACCAATGGGGATCAGATGGCCTTCAGATTTATATTAGAAGCCAGAACCTCTGTCGTATGGAACACAAGTGCCGCTGTTATTCGGCAATAGTCGACAGAACAGATCTGAAAATTTTACTTCTGCATAGTGAAGTAAAGCGTGCCGCACTTGCTGTTACATCTCTAACAACATCTGCATCTGTACCTCTCGGGAAGCAACAGGACTTGCAGCCTAATTCTGTATAATTCAAAATTACATCGGACGTCCCTACCATTAGCCTCAAAGCGAAACAGCGGGTCGTTAGACAAACAGAATCAAGCCAGTCAACACATAATCTTCAGATACTATGAATATACAGTGTCTTCAAGGTTTTGTTGTTAATTATCTCTGCCATGATACTGCCCGGTACTCGCGGCGCGTTTTAATGGACCTGGAGTATCCCTGAACAAGCGCTTGTCAGTTCTGTTTCATCTCGCCCTGACAGGATAATCACTCAGAAGAGAGCCACGTCACAATGTTCGTACTTCCGCCTCTCTTCCCCCACGCACAAATCTCTGCACTTGAAGAGCGCTGGATGTACTTCAGCTCGGTAAGGCTACAAAACATTACACTGAGGCCACAGACAGAAGTATCATGAATCGATCCCCTCCGCATTCCCTTTGGGTTATTGCTTTTCCCCCACCAGAGCACTTCCGCATCTCCCCCTCCAAGCGTCTAATCATTCAGTTCACAAGAATGTTAGCGGTGACAATAACGTGATAAACAGGCGCTTTGAGCTTGTTGACAAAAACAAACATGACTTTAATTTACGTCTCTAGTGTACATTCGAAAAATCATTAGGGTGAAAAACAGACCTGAACACCTCAATTTCATGATGGTCAGTGAGAAATATTCAGGAACATAAACGTATTGGTTGGGTAATGATACGTTTAGAGAAACATACAGTTTATGTTCAGAGAAATAAATATTTACGACTGTACTTTCAACATTATTCATAACCGAATCGCTTAAATCAAAGGATTTACAAATTATGTTGTATTGTGGCACGGATGTCAATTGCAGTGGAACCTATCAATAATTAATCTACAGTAACATATTATTTGCAACAAACTTATTTCGAGCGTATATTTTCCTCTTTCCAAAGCGTAATCCATGAGGTTATGCCATCGGTGTTCATAAAAGCGACAGAAAATTACACAAACCCTATCCCTACGGGTTCGGACTTTTGTGCCACTTCGGGATACTAACACTTCACACAGCGTCATTGTGCTAGCATACCGGAATCAAACTGATAACCTCACAACACACCATCACACAAATGAAGATATACATTGAAATGACATTAATTCTGTCACACAAACATTATGATTCCTTCGCAGGAAGGACGATATTCGGAGAACTTATGAATTAACAGCCTTAAATGGCTCAGTATTACCCGGGAATTAAGTGTGTCCCCCACTCTGTGACAGTTCCAAGGGTCTATTATATCTACTAATACTACAAATCTAGTGAATCGGGACCAAAAGAGCTCGAAGCCATTATTCATTCTATTCTATTACCACAAATCATACGATTCGATACAATCTGATCATATTACGTAAAGTTCACTCCAGAACACGCCCCGGCCGCTTTACCCACGGGAAAGAACTGTTATCCATTTTATAAGGGGCTGTGTGGGCCCCAGGGCCGGTCTGGATGGGTGCAGAAAATCTCGCCCCCAGCGGGATTCTATTCCCAGGTCATCCAGCCCTAAGTCAGTCGCTATACCGAATAAGCTATCCCGGCCCACTCAAAATAAACATTGATTTAGTAACCAATTACTGCTGTCATTTTCTGCAGAATTTGGCGCTTCACTCCCATAGCAGCAGATGTACCGAAAGATGACTACAAAGACTGAAACAACCAAAGCGAAACATGAGGGGCATGCTGCATTACACGATCATAAACAAGTAAGACTCATCAAAACTGCGATAGCCCATTTTTTTTAATAAAAGTACTTGTGAGAGACAAGTAATATCTATTTCATGAAATGTAAGTAAAACTAGCTGATGTAACTTCCAACACTTTTCACACGGACATCTGACACACGACTTTCATTGAACCACTTTGAAATACAGTTATATTTACCACCACTTGAGCCATTCTCATGGTGAATGACGTGCCAGAATAAACTGCTACCACGTGGCCATGGACCTCAGGGACTACGATCATTCATCACACGCATGAAGAAATAATCACAGGTGTGTCTTAAAGTCACATGTCTCAAGACTCTGAAGCGGCAAATCTAACCCTCTTAAGAACAAAAGAATTGAAAGTATTTTTATATGCTATATTCCCTATTTCCTAAAGATCAATGCTTTTAGGAAGGTTCCCAGGATTCGCCCGTTTGTCCTTCTGATGAGAGAAATGTAGAGATGAAGATGACTATGGAGCATTGGTGGCATGACGTAGACATGGGAAAACGAAAGTACTCGGTGAAACCACCTATTCTTTCTCGTACCGTTTGCCTCTTGTGTATGGGAAGGATAGGCTGTCCCGAAACGTTGTTGAACGACTACCAACACACGCAGCGTAACAACCCAGAAGAGCGAAGACATCAATGACTGCTCTGAGAGTCACGCGGAATATAAATACACTCTGTGTTCCACGTAAAACACACAAGTGCGCCCTGTGGGCAGAAATAAGAACTTCCGAATTTTAAACACGGTGGGCTCCTAGCAAGGTTAAACAAATAGAAACAGGGAGTTCCCAGCAACAATCCCAGTGAGGATAAGGTACTTTTCTTTTTCGTATAGTAATTTCAGACCTCGAAATTAAATGGTCGGCTATATACCTCAGTTTGTTACATTGTCATCTCCGCCAAATATATTCTGCTACCGCCAGAGAAGACCCCTTTCATTCGAAGCATTGGTCTGCACCACGACCGCTGCCAACAATGTCTTTCATATTGTTCTCCCTGCGAACATTAAAATCGTTGTTTTACCGCTTGCAAAAGGCATAAACAATCAGGCCTTTAACTAACGAATTCCTCACGTATTCTCTGGAGCAGATGTTTTTTTAATGACCACTCCGTAAGTCCAAAGCGTAACAATAATTTCGAAGACATTTTCTAATCCTTGTCAGCAAGTCGACAGAATATATATAAAATAACTATGTGGTAACACAAAAGGTGTTGTTTAATTTTATACTAGTGTGGCGCCCATCCACATTTGGATGGACCAGGGATCTATAAATTTCAAGCATACTGATATTTTAAGCAAAAAAACGATGTCTTGTTAGCAGCATCCAATTAAATCAGTTCTCAACTTATGAAACAAAGGGTAGCAGGGGAACAAACAGGTTCGTGGTAAGATGGCCTAAAGTATAAATTAGTCATCGAATCCTGTTGCAGCTACTTCTTCTATCGCCATCCACACTTCCAGTACACTTAGACTCAGATGTTGTCACAAACCTGCTTGTCTCTTTCACTCAAACCAACAGTGAAACAATGGATATTTTCACTCGATATTATCCTCGATACATCGATACGACTTTCAGGGCTATTGATATCCTCTAAAATTCGTTACTTAGTTATCATTCGTAAAAAAATTTAAACTATATAAAATCGGGCTGCAGGTATTGGACTAGGCATATGTTTAATTCTTTCCAGTGTTTCAGGGCGATTGTCATGTACAGGTGAAAATATAAGTGTAGAGTTTCATAAAAGGGTACAGAACTAGAAAAGGCGCATGTTTTTTATTTTTATTTTCAGGTGGCTGGGTACTGGAATTCAGTTTGAAGCAGAAATACGTGTGATATCAGCAGTAAGATTTATTTAGTGTTGTTTAACGACACTATCCAGTGCTAAGCGGCGGTGACAGTCGATTGGGTGTGGAGCATTGGTGGAATGATGCTGATAGATGACAGCTGAAGTACTCGAAGGGAAACATGTCGGTATAAATTTTCTGAATCGTCCAGTGACGTGACAGGTCCGAAAACGATGTAATCTAGCTATGAGCAAAATGCTGCCCTTCTATATTCGCGAATTCCAGTAAATCGGAAGTTTATGTCACTATTTCAGTGTATTGAATACGTGGAAACACCCACATGACAGCACATCTCCTTCCTCTGTATAATTCTCCGACATTCATCACAGCAAAGTTCCCTCTGTCTAACTCCAGACTCAGATCCGCGCTACAAAACCTAATACCGCTTTCCTTCAAGCAAAGCGCTCTCTCGCTCACTCTATCTCATTCTCCAATCACCAACCAGCCAAGCCAAGCCAAAGTTCTAACTGGGGGCGGAGACTTGCGCGAAAAGCAAGTTGACGTCCCCGTCTGTTAGCCATTCTTACGCTTGACCGCATAGCTGGACTCTAACAGACACCTTAACTCAAACAAGGGAATATGCTTACGCTAACGACTTTGAAATCAGGCTGAAGGCCTTGATTGATCTTGAAAAAGAATAGCGCTAGGTGGCCCTGGACTAATTATGGGAGGGTTATACTTTCTTGGTTGGCTGTCTGGGTTCTGAGCACAGACTGGTTCTGTCACAAACTAGAGGTTTGGGACTTTTTCAGGCGCTTAGGTGAAGCCGCCGCGCCTGCGGGGGGGGGGGGGGCGGGCCGCGCCCCGATTTTACATTCTACACCCTGAAATTTGCCTTAAAACTGAGGAAAATCACGGAAAACCTCAGTCAGGGTAAACGAAAGGCACTCGACTGATCAACGCCAAACGCGATTCGTTTAGTTGACTTGGCCAACGTGGGCGATGGCCTCGACTGGCCAGCTGCCCCTGCCGCCCTTAGTTTTCGCGTCAGGCGACAGGGCCAACCCTCGGTCAGCGTAAGTATCTGCCGAGTTGCTGTACTAGGGGGGTCCCCACGTCATCTAAATTTGAGTCAAAGTTGCAGTCAGGGTTCTGATGTGGTCGGCAAACAGCGGAACACCAAGATCCTCGTGTATCTGCATGTTACTTGCGTGCCAGCGGGCACCAGTAACAAGACGAAGACACTTGGATTGTAGCACCGGTAGCTTCCGGTTATAGGTGCGGGTAGCGGACCTTCACGCGGGGCACGCGTAATCCAACATGGGGCGGATGAGCTGCTTATGTAACAGGACTCCGTTCCTGACGGAGAGATCACTATTCCTATTCAGGAGGGGACACAGCATGCCCATCCTCTGAGCAGACTACTTTTTTAACCTGGTCGATGTGAGGCGACAAAGTGAGAAACTTATCTAGGGTTACCCCCAGATAACGAGTAGTTTCGACCAATTGGATTGGTTCCCCGAAGAGTGTTGCTGATTGGGGCTGGATGAAGGGTCCTTCGACAGACGCGAAATTTATCGCAGTGCTAATAGAGGCATTAATTGCGATTCGCCATACAATCAATCACCGGTGACGGTCGTTGAGATATGACTCCAGGTAGCTGACGAGCAGCGACGGCTTGTCTGACGTGGCTATGATGGTCATGTCATACGCGCAGAGGGCGAACTCGACGTGATACGAGGATGGGGGATGTCGTTGACATAAGACAGAAGACGATGGGGAGATCAATCCATTCTGAGCCACCCCGGCACATATTCCTCGACGAGATGACGTGACCAACTGAAAGGACACTACGAACGTCCGACCCCGGAGGTATGAGGAGATTTTATGAACTATGTATCACGGAAGGTTTAGGAGCGTCAGCTTGTAGAAGAGGCCAACGATCCAGACGGTATCGAAGGATTAGGCCAAAACGAGGAAGACTGCAACTGTTAGCCTCTTTTCGCCGAAGTTTCTGGCAATTCCTTCAACGAGGCGGGCCGGCAGCAAGGACGTGTGATACCTGGGTTGAAAACCCAAACTGCTCATCCCACATCAGTCCGCGCTCGCTTACTTAATGTAAGATCCTAGCTAATAGAATCTTTAGGAATAATTTACCAATAGCGTCCAAAAGACTAATGGGCCGATAGGATTTGGGTAGTGCTGGATCCTTCCCCGGCTTAAGTACAGACACCACTTGTGCGTAGTTCCACGCTGTAGGGAAGTGACGGGTGAGGAGGATCGAGCTTAAAATCAGGACCAGGAAGGATACCGCTCGCTGTGGGAGACGCTCCAAGGCCCTCTTTGGGCTACTGTTTGGGCTAAGAGCCTTCCTGCCCTTGAGACACCTGGTGGCTTCCTGTACCACCTCAGGGTTGATTAACTTGGGTTCGCTGGCAGGGGTCATGAAGTAAGAACCTCAGAGCCGCGTTAACCTTCTTAATAACTGCCGGGACCGAAGGATCGTACACCGGCTGAAACTGAGTCTCCAGAATGTCGGCAAGGGCTTCGGCGTTATCGGATTGTGATACAGCGATTCTCCCGGGGTGACCAGGGGAGGAGAAAGAGTAGGAACTCGAATCACCCGTTTGGTCATCTTCTACAGCGACTGATCTTCGGGATCGAGGGATTCCAGTGTCGCACTCCAGCGGTCTTTCCTCCACTCATTAAGCCGGCAGGTCACCGACCTCAAAGGCAGTTGACCTCGCCTTTCATTCCGGAAACCCTTGTGAAATGCCACTGCCTCCGCAGCCGGTTTTTCAGGCGTATTTCTTCCTGAATGCCGGCCGGTATCGGAGGCCGTTGGTCGTCATGCGGGCGACACTTGAGAGTAGATATTGCCAGAACATTCCGAAAAGCGGCGGAGAAGTTCCCAACCCACGTGTCGACTGCCATCCCGTTGTACAATACCGGGTAGAAAGAAATTTGATTTTCCAAGTGAGTTTAGAAATTGGCCCAGTCAGTGCGCCGTAAGTCAGTGCGAAACGGCGGGTGATGAAAATACAAGCGAAACGCAGTGTAATTGAGTACTGATAGGTGGTCCGAGCTTCGTGCAGAGCACTAAGTCAGATACACCGGGAACGGGAGCTCCTTCACTATAACGATGTCCAAGACATCGGGAGTAGCGGAGGAGTTTTATGGGTTGGTGGTTGGGGTGTCCGGTTCAAATACCAGACAGGTATTCTCGTCGGCATAAAAACGTAGGAGTTATCCCGTTTCGTGTTTATCCGCGAGTTCCAATCCAAGTGTTTGGAGATGAGATCGCCGGCTAACAACACCGGCAACCTACCTCGAAACAGGCGGTCAGGTCCGGACAGGTCAGGTCATCGGTCTGCCGGCCAATGTGACATGAATTGCAGTAGCCTCCAAATGGTTCAGGTCCGGAAGGGACATTGAGTGTTGGACCATAACACGGCGGACCAAAATGGCAGTGTCGCCTCCACTGTCGGGCTGTCTGTGCCGTGGCAGACATAATTGGCAAGCTGGAAGGCTTGACCAGGGTTTAGGAATGCCTCAGTTTAGAGACAAATTACGACATGGTGCAGGCTAAGAAAATATTACAGTTCAAATTTTCTGCGTCAGCATTCCAGCAGGCGAGGTGCAGGGAATATTACGTTCCTTCCTTCTAGGGTGTGCTGCCATATTCGGCCACGGAGAGAATGACGGTCTTAAACACAGCCCGGGGGTCGGCTGCCCCTGAGGGGAGGGAGGAAATGGACTCGAGGAATCGACGAGTCAGGCCCACGAAACCTGGGAGGGGGAGGCGATTGAAAAAATCAGAGATTTCCTCGAGTGGGTAGGTGGGGCTGTGGGTTGAGCCCACTAGGTCGGGGTTGTGGTTTTGGTGGCCGCTGTTTTGACACTCGCGGCTGCTTTTTTCTTCGACTTCCGAGCATCCGGCTTAATGGCTGCTGTGGACTTGGGCTCAGGCATCTTAGGTCTGGCCGTCTTTCTGGTGGCAGTCCCATTAGCCTGTTTTGGCGCCTGCGTGACAGGCTGAGAGGGATTTGGATTAGAGGTGTGGTAGTTGTGGTGGCCTTGACAACATGCACCCCTCGAACGACTCGATTCCATCCCTCGCCAAGGGCCATCTGCTCGGCAGAGAGCCCTGCCAGCTGAGTTTTCGGGGTGGCGGAGAGGCCTGTGGCGGCCCTCTGTCTGACAAGCTCGGGCGCTTGCTTTGCAAGGGCCCCCTAAGCGTCTTTCCACGTAATACGGCCGGGTTAGCTCGCGATTTGGGTACCTTCACAGCCACGGCTTTAAGGCTGCTCCCGCGGAGTAAAGCACTCCCTGGAGAGATAGGAGCCCCACTCGCGACGCACGGGGAGGTTATCCGCAGTTTCGCTGCGTGTGACCAAAGCGCTGACAGAGCTTGCATTGCAAAGGGCCCTTTGGAGCAACGTATGACTCCATCAACACTCGCAGACCGTAGAGTTCGGTGGTTGATTCACCTTGGACACCTCAAACCTTCGCGCTACTGAAACAATTAGGTGGCGAGACATAATCATATACTTCGTTTTATCAGCATTTACTTCTACTCCAATCTCCTTAGTAGCGACTACTAAACCTTCTGCATTTTCCTTTACCACATGTACGCTTCTCCCCAGTATATTAACATCGTCGGCATAAGCCAGAAGCTCTCTTTAGCTGAGGTTTTGATATTCTCTTTAAAGTTTTCCCAAGCCCTATTTACGTCCACGTTAACCTTTATCTTACGGAGTTTTACTTCGGTGTTCGTGTTCACCGTACTGAGTTTCCCTTTAAATCGTTGCGCGTGTCTGAAAATAAGCGTTTATATGTTGTGAACCGAATGTGATGAAATAATGAAATAATCTGATTTTTTGCGGATAAATCAGCGATATTTCAGTTGAAAAATATTAAGTAGAAGTGTTTAGTGCCTACATGCAGGAGTTTGATATAAACGTTGTATAATTTCCAATTTATTTTATTTACTTATTTTTTTTTCGGAACCGATGCATGCACAGGAAATATCAGCTTCAAGATTTGTGGAGTTGTGCCTTGGTGTGGTATTTTCAGAAACAATAATCTTGCTACACACACACACACACACACACACACATCATACTTCCTCAAAACTTTACTAACAACTTTATTCTTCAGACCACTTGCAGTTCACACGCGATATTTTAGCTGCATCGCTATCACGAACCGAAACCGAACTACCGACTTGCACCATCATTTCCATTGTATCTTTTACGAGGAGGAAACGAGAGTCCATACATGATATTTCCTTCGTGAAGGAAAGTGTAACTAAAACAGAGATATTTCAGTGGTTGTCTAAAAATGCATAAAATTCTATTGCCTAACTAATTGATGTTGTGGCTCAATGCTCCTAATTCTTTATTCTCGCTGTCCAAAACCAGTTCATATA
>JGI20166J26741_11491363_pt1 | contig 12888 bp, 7 predicted proteins | sample TergutCu122P5_FD_26741 | JGI IMG/M metagenome (IMG submission 26741)
GTGATGCACCAACAAGTTTAACATTCAACAACTGTACGTTCTGCCCACACTGTATTTATGTGTTTTGTATTTATCTCAGAACAAACAGCGAATTATGCTCTGTACGACATAAACTGATTGGTTTTTATAACCGAAATGAAAAGTGTTTACAGCGCGGTACGGACTGGGCCTTTAAATACAGCGGTCTGCGCTTCGTCTTTAAAGGGTTAATGAAAGCCCAGCACTTATCATTTCCTAAGTCTGTTCATATTCAATGAGGTGCTGCACGTAGCATATATTTTTTTTTCCTAACCCATGAATTATACGACCAAAGAAAATTATATCACTTATGTGTTAAATCCAGACCACACATTAACATGTGTGAGTAAATATCCCTCCAGCTTCAATCCATAACTCTCATGAACAGGATTCTTTTAAAACAGTGCACCCACCCAGCTGGAAACAGTGTAGCCGATTACAGGAATACGTAGTACCACATCTAAATATTTACATCAAAACTGCGAGTCATATGAATGCTGTTTCTTGCATGTTAGGGTCAAAATATTTCAGGACATAATTCAAACTGTCTGCTTCTCTGTTACACACTACATAGTAGATTACATAAAAAAGCACAAACACACACAACAATTTCAGCTGCAAATCTGTGGGAAAATTTACTGCCATCTGTTGATGAAGAATGCAGAGCAGTAGTTTATTATAACTCTCAGCTAGTTACTTACCAAACCAACTCAACAATGCTAAATTACAAATTGGCAAAAGTACAGTCAAAACACAACTATATTTTATTAGCTATGAGTGAGTGGATCACATAGCAGTTTACAACTACATGTTTCGGCCTCTATCGGCCATCGTCAGGTTGCACTACTTCCTGTTATAAAGTAAATCTACACAATATGCAAGGCGCCTGTTATTGGTGATGAGATCTCATTCACATGAATTATATATTATTATACAATTACTGTAATTTAAATAGAGTTGAATGCAGTGGTACAAATATAACCTCTATAAGTGACAAATGAATTATATATTATAATAAAATTACTGTAATTTAAATAGAGTTGAATGTAGTGGTATAGATATAACACAAGCACGCGTTCTGAACTAATAGCCACTCTTCCAGATTTGCACAACATCTTGACGAACACGTGCATTCCCTCGATACCATCGACAACACCATGCAGATATTATATCACCATAAGAAAGGTGCTCACCTCAACACACTCGAACGGTTTTACATTCATACTGAAAGCGCAACCAATAACCATTTAAATGACAGCCACACTATATTTCCCAACAAGATCTTTGACACCCTCCTAAAAACCTACCAGCCATAAACCTGGCCCCACCCCCCACGCAGGCAATACCCCAGATCCTCCAACACAAGACACTACTTCCACATACGAAACCCAGCCATTTCAAGAAATTAGCACACACGCACGCAAACACACACACACAGAACATCTCTACGCACCACATGCAACAGTTTGGTTCTACATTGTGATTTCTCAAAGGAGAAGTCAAAAGTGGAAATGTGAAAAGTGAGTTTCAAAAAACTGATATCTTTATATACGACGCATTTAACCACCAGCACTAACACCAACCAATCCAGCATCTACCTAACACATAAGTACTAATTCAGTCACTCCCCAGTAACTGATATGAATCCCATTTCACACCCCCCGCGTACAACACAATATTTTGACTTGTTTCACAGAACACAGGACTAGACCACCAGAGTTCTATCAACTATTTATAAATCCACAACTTGGAAATTCAACCCGCACATAGAAATTGTTCAGCTCCAACTGCCTACCCCACCTCATCGTTGGAGGCCAACCTCCACAGTATAACAGCCATGAATTTAAAACCACGGCACAATCCGCCACCACCTCATTATGAAAAAAGCACAGAATCCAGCATTTCCAACTAAAACACCACTGGTGGGCACTGTCAGGCACTGAAGGCATTGCACCAAGTACACACCAGAGTCCATAGCCTGACTTGCTTCACCCAGAACATTGTTACTGATAGAGGTTATATCCATACTACTGCAATCACACTTTATTTACTTCACTATTTGTACAATACCTGCTTCACTCAGAACATTGTCACTTACAGAGGTTATATCTGTACCACTGCATTCAACTCTATTTAAATTACAGTAATTGTATGATAATATATAAGTCATGTGAACGAGACCTCGTCACCAATAAAGGCGCCTTGCATATTGTGTAGTTTTACTTTATAACAGGAAGTAGTACAACCTGATGATGGCCAATAGAGGCCGAAACATGTAGTTGTAAACTGCTATGTGATCCACCCACTCATAGCTAATAAAATATAGTTGTGTTTTGACTGTACTTTTGCCATTATGTAATTTTGGTTCAACACAATGGGGATGTCTCACCTCAAACAACAATGCTAGTCAGTTATTAATGTTACATAATGGAAACACAGGACTTCTTGTTTATTACATGTTAGACTGTGAAGTCATGTAGTTTTCTTGAACTATAAATGTAACCAAGGGTTTAAGTGAGCTTGGACTAGGTGACAATAGGAGAAGTTCTACCCACAAAAAATAATGTGATTGGTTCAAGTCTGGGCTCTCAGTACAGAAAGGGAGCAGAGATGAGTGGAGAAGAGGAAAGATATAATCAAAGACTCTAATTTTGTTCACAAAATTCAGGAACGGTTCCAAAATTTATGAAGGCTTATAAGCACGGCTAATTTAAACACATGCTGTCTGACATGTCCATATTATTATGCATAAAAAAATATCTGAAGAGATCACCAACCTTCAAAAACACCAATGAAAACCTGTCATCACAACACATATTGTAAAGATGGATTATATGTTGGTTTTATTGGCTGAAAATGCAGCAGGAATGAGTCACCTTAAAACACCAACCTCCTGTGTCTGAAGATGCATCTTGTGTACTTGAAGCTTCATCTGCATCTTGTGAGTAATGTTGTGATGGGTGTCTGCCCTTACTTCCTTCCGGGGAAGTTGGCACCATCTATAGCAAAAATAATGTTAACAGGATGGTGTCTAACATCATAACAGACAGTATACATATTTTTGGCTGAGATTCAAGTCATCATCATCTCTGTAACATTAATTTAAAATAAAAGTTAGATCCTGAACTTCCAGTCATGTCAATTCTTCTGGTTGGCACCTGATCATAGTGACAGTTCTAAACAACCTCTTAATTTTTTGGCCAATTATACATATACCAGAAATTATGTGCCTCCATCTGAAGAAAGAAAGCACTCCTCCACTCCTCCTGACAATACTACAGTGGTTTACTTTTCCTCAAGTCACATCCTGAATATGTGGCAAACATGGAGGACTGCAAAGAAGACATCGGACTTCAGTGCCAAAGTCTCTGATTTGAGATTGGCTGGATCCAGGATGGATTTCTCCATGTGCCTTCTCTTATCATGAGGAATGTAAGGATATCAGATCCTCTCCCACCATTAAGATTTTAAATCCTCTGTGCTGCCATGATCACATTAACATCACATTAATATGACTATTTCCATATCCATATGGATTTTGTAATCTTGTAAGGATCCACAGAATGAAAATGAATGATATGATATGACATGATATATGATATGAATCTGCCTCACAGGTGACTTGCCTAAAATCTTATTTAACTGTTGTTAAGATTGAGAGATATCTAAGTCAAAACAGGATGTAACTGGAGAAACAAGTCATAATAGCATTTTTAATTATCTGATGCATGGCAACATGTTGGGATGGGAAAGTAAAGCTTTGAAATTCTGGTCCTTCTGTTTATCTTGTTGCTTCATTTGTGTCATGTTCATTCTCCTGTGAGTGACACTTAAACAACTTGTCAACTCTTCATTCATAGACCTATGAGCTATAAATGCTCTGAAAGAAGTACTGTAAGCATCTGTCTAACTTGCCCGACTCTGGTTGCAATGATTTTGTAGCTCATCGTAAGCATGGATCCCTCTTAAGGAATGTACAGGAGGATTAGAAGCCGCTCTGTTCGTCTTTACTCATCAAGGTTATACAACTGAGTACTTTGCAACTAACTGAATGATCTTTACTCGGTGAGATTGTACAACTGAATGGCTGACTGAGTCCTTACTCATTGAGATTCTAGAACTGAATGAATGACATGAATCTGCATACTCATTCTTTTCTATATATCTTCCCCCTCTGTCAAAGAACAGCCACTTTAGGAAAAACCCAAGTGTAAACAAATGAACACCTGCGTACAGCTGACACTACTGTGAAAACCAAAATTAAAAACATTCCCACAAAACGATATACACCTTTGCACAGCTGGCTACTGCCGTAAGCTAAGAATAAAATCCTTATATGGAAAAGAGGTACATTAGGAATGTATGTCTCCCCCTCTGTCAAAGAAACAAGACACTGTAGGGAAAACCCTGAGTGTAAATATTCCCACGAACAATTATACAACTGCATAAAACCCTAGTGACACAGATACTATAAACAGTGAACACCTGTGCACAGCTGACACTGCAAAAGCATAAGAATCAAATAATATGTGGAAAGAGGTGACTCAGCATCCTATTCATATAGCCTGGCAGGTACACGTGTGCAAACCAAAACAAACTTTATCTTTCCCCCTTCAATATAAACTAGCCAATGCCTGATGAGTAGTATATCTTCTCATCTTGGTCGTCTAGTCCGAGATTTGAACTATGGACCCTGGCCAGTTAGAGTACCTTAACGTTCAATTTGTTAATCTGAACTGTTGCTCAGCAGATTTTTTATTTTACATGGCACAAACTTGGATTTATAGCAGTCTCTGGGTCTGTCTGTTTCATCCAATTATCACATAACTTTCTAATGATGTTAAAGAGAACTGCAGTCTTTTCTGCTGTCACAATCCTGACATATAGATGGATCTGTTTCTGGAATTTACAGCTTTTTAGCCATTTCTTGACATATTCTATATCTGGCAGTGCTATTTAGTTTAATAAATTAACGATCAAAGTTCTGAGCATTGAAAGAGAAAAATATAAATAAGAAGTTGCAGATAAGTGTATATTTACTAGTAAGAGTGAGACAAAAAACAGTGACGAGCAAACTCTTGAAAAAGACTGACAAACAGCATGCAAACTGAAATCTGAAGTGGTAGAGATATATGTTAGAAGACTTCATACTCTAAGTGCATGACTAACTTTCAGCATGTATTAAATTTACAAAATTCTTCTATATTCATACCTTCACACACAGTCAACATTAATGTTTTTTTAATTGGCTGATCTGCACCCCAACCCCTTTATTATTTGGTGTTCCTTTCTTACTTAAAACAACAAACTTTCTTACAACGTTACATAGTTCAACACTCAATGTCAGTACACTGGTAACTGAATATTCATCCCCTAGATTGGACTGAAGCCACTGAACTAATCCCCTACCATGACCACTACCTACAGTAAGAACGTCATTACATTTCATGCAGTGGGGACCCACTGTTATCACCGTGATTTGTTTTCTTGTGCTTGTGGTGTGTTCTCTGTCTTGTGTGTGAAGAAGGATGATACACTGCATGCCGATTTGACAGAAGAGCATTGGCCACCATCAACATCTTCCACAAGAACCGATTCTGCTGCCGGGTCCATACCAGTCTTGAAATGTCTGTCCAGAAACTGGCATGGCCATAACATTTCAGCAGACATGACAGCACTACATCCACACTTATCCTCTGCCAGTATTTGAGGTTTCCAGTATACAACATTAAATCATATCCTAATAAAGTTTTTTAAAAACCTCTCTCTGCTACAGGTTGTGTGAGTATTTATATTTAGGTACCCAAAACACTTTCACAACATCTTCAGCCCATTGATGGGAGTAATCAGAATCCTTACATATGACAATTTTCACTTCAGAAGTGGGATCCTCACCTACCATGCAGGTACAGAATAGATAAATCAGTATCTCATAACTGGAGGTATTATAACGAACATACAATTGTAGCAGATTATTATACATGTATTACACTATACACGGTTATATGGGCATTCAGAGAAGCCACGCTATGGCCTGGAGAGTCGGCAGTTCAAATCTCGGTAGCAAGCGATTTTTTTACTTTTCCAAAATGTCCAGACGAGATCTGGGGCCCACTCAGCCTCCTATTCAGTAGGTACTGGGGTTCTTTCCCATACATAAAGCCACTTACCTACATATAGAGCCCAGGTTAAAAATGAGGGGGACCTCTACCTTTATGCCCCATGTATATCTTCATGGTACAGATACAGAAAAATTTACTTTTTTACTTAATTAAAAGGTATAGGTAAAGAGTGTAATTCTAGACACATGAATATGTGTATGGCATGACTGACTGGTACATAGTCAAAGAGATTAAATGGTATTAAATACAATACTGTACCCTTTAGGCAGAATCTGAACTCAAAAATATGGCAACCAGATCTCCAATAATATCAAATATAAGCTAGCCAATTACTACTCTATCAAAGACAGTGAGCTATGAAAAATATTCAACTGTTCATAAATTTATCATAAAAATTAAGGAACATCATATATCATAATTTGTATTGTGGCTCCCAGACTGTGGTCCATGACAAAAAAAATTAAACCAGATGCTAATGGGACTTTTCTATTTGTCAATTTCATAAGAACACTATTTTTTATAATCCATATAGTCTATTACAGGACCATTAGCACATATGGTTATATCAGTTATTTTTCTAGGAAATAAATTATTTGTAAAACACCATGGGTCAGATTATAGGAAAAAGTATGTGTCATACAGTAATGTTCAATATAAACATGCAAAGAGATAAATCAAAATTTCATAGATGTAATTTTAGATGGATAGTCAAACAATCTAATGTGATTCCTGAATTAAGGGGTCCAACAGATCAAAGGTCTGGAAACCCCTGACACAGATCAGTTCAGACAACTGTTGTTTCACAGACAGACATTCTCTTTTCAGGTGAAACATACATAAGAAAGCTGTTTACCTTGCTAGGTGTAACCTGCCTCTTGCCATCATGTTTGCCTTCTTCTTCATCTGACAATACTTCATCCTCCTCTTTCAGCACTTTATCATCCAGCTCATCAAACATGTAATAGTCACCAGAGCGAATGGCTGAAAACATTCAAAGACTAAAAGTAAGAACACTACTGGATTGAATTTCACAAATAGTTCATCTGTTGTTAGTAAGTTTGTATTGCATTGGTGCAAAGTTAAGAACACTCCCTTTGAAATCTACAGAATTTAGAATATATCCAACAACATTTTCATTCTTACTGATATAGTGATATAAATACAAAAGCCATTTACATGCTCAATATTTAAAATAATAATTTCAGTCTCTCAAACAGACACTGATAATTTCTGTCAGTCAATCATTCAAGCAAGTGATCAAACAGGTCACATACAATTTTTATGAAACTGTATTACCAAGTAATCCATATCACAACATTTATAAACTGGCTCCAGTGTTTCCTAAACACAATTCAGGTGCTGCAGAACTTATGCAGTTCTTTGCTGACTTTATGGTACAGAAAATTGAATTTCAGCCTGCTATGATTTTAACTTTCAATGACCACCATCACCATCACCACCACCACCACCACCACCACCATGGTACAGTACAAAATTATTTAAAGTTCCTTTCTTCTACTTTGCAACCATTAAATAATGAGTAGTACTGCAATATCAGTTGTTCAGACAGGACACTAACCACACCCAACAATTTCCATAAAGAAAATAAATATGTCAGTATATCTTGATGGAACTGGGATACAGAGATAATTCTGAACATAAATGTAAAGTTCTCCCTGTAACACACCATGCAGGGTCAGTGAGGGAGTAGAGATATGGCTCTACTCAGCCCTAACCCTGGCACTAGATGGTGGTGAGTAGTCAATGCCACGCCCCAACTTTACTCCCAGGAAAGAGCCCCAGTACCCACTGTTAAGGAGGCTGGGTGGGCAACAGATCTGTTCTGGAAGGGTACAGAGAAGAGAGAATCTCTTGTTCCCCTCATCAGGGTTTGGACCCCTGGCATTCCAGGCGGTAGTGAGTTGCCATATCAATCTTTAGTTGTAACATCCCCGTTGTGTTAGATAAATACGAAGGTATACGCCGCTGCCCACTACAGCAGACGGCTCTACCCAGGCTACGATCATCATAGTTTACTACCCAACCCAGGCACTCCAGAGCAGTTAGAACAAAGCCGGATTCACACTTGAACTAGAATATACCGTTCTAATTCACACAAAAATCACACCACAGATAATCTCCATACAGAAAATAATAGTAATATTCAAACCATCGCTACATCGACACCACTGCAGGTAGCCCGCGTGGCTATGACGCCATTTGCCCAAGCCCACTGGACGGCCTCACAACAGCGATGCCGCCGAAACCTTGCAGAAGACATACTCTGACCTAAAACTCTGCCACGTCCCCCCCATTCCCACTCCACTACCCCATGCCACACCTACCTCTCTTATAGGACACCGGATACAACCTGCGATTTTTTGTTCTAATATTTTAATATTTCATATTATAATAGTTACTCCGACCATTAATGTTTAAACCACCAACGAGATCTCGTTGCATGCAACACACTGTATAGTCTCCTCCAATTACTATCCAAGACCTGATGATGGCCCAGTGATCGGGCCGAAACATGTAGTCTTATCAATAAACTACTACACCATATTATATTAGTTGTGTTCGACTGTACTACCCCTGCACCTTTGCCATATCAACTACACTTTGTCAACCCCTAGTTGAGGCTGTACCAAAAGAAAACATCTCCCTCCCCCCCTGCACACAGAACAATTTTGAACTCGGAGGCTTCAGCATGGAGTAAATAAAATATAAATAGCTTTGAGATACAAGTTTCCAATTTATAAGTCTATTACTTACAAATAAAAGGAAAATCTGTTTCCAGATGCTGTAATGTACAATAAAAGTTTTATTTCTTCCATAATATTTTGCTGTAAAAGGATTGTCACTGTTGTAATACTGCCAGATATTCAAGTGGTCTTACCATCATCATGATTCTTAGGTTCTTTAAGCATGCCTTCTCTTTTCTTCTGTTGGGTGGCTTCGATTCTTCCCATCCTTACTCCGATATTTTCAAGAATATGACGTTCTTGATTCTCATGCTCCTGAATCCGCTTCACTTGCAATTCCTCCATCAACTCTGCCCCCCTGTGTCAGACACATACGTAACACTTTTATAGGCAACAGATTCATAGTCTTCTTGCTCTGCTGGTTTTACAGATTCATAATAACTAACCTGAGTATTGAAGATGATCAAAGAGATTAAATTATAAAACAAACAATGATTCCAAGATATTTAATTTGTGTCTGCATCACGGTTTAATGGACCCTTTCCAAGTTGGCATGTAAGGTACATATTTCTTTTCTGTAAGCCTGTTTCCTTGGAATATAATTTCTATTGTAGAAGCCATGAACAGCATTTCTGAATGATGGGAGGTGTTCTTTGCTGATCCTATTTACCAAGAATTCCAGGCTAGAAGACCCAGTGCTCAAGTAAAACACATACAGTATGGAGACACTTAATATTTCCTCAGTAGGAAATTTTATTCATGATGTGACAAATAATTATGTGAAAGTAGACTGAAGTCCGTGGTGTGGGCAGAATTCCTTGGGCATTTGACAAATCTGTTGCTCCAGAAAATCCCTATTTGTACAGATATTGGAGGTTAAGTACTGCCATCAGATCCTAAAATAAGCCAGTTCAAACCAGTTCAAATGTGCACATTATTCTATTCAAATGTGCACATTATTCTATTGTGCTGCTTACACACAACTGTCAGCAATAAGATACAAGTCTTCTGGGATGTAACTGCATGACAATGGATAGGTAGTCACATTGTTTTAAAGAATCACAGTGCCTTCAGGTTAAGCATTCATCTTCTTGGTCTACTTGACCCTAAAATGAAGAAAATTCCCTACTTCAAAATGTCAATAACTACTTCCCCAGTGACAGAGCATCACATCCCAGATGATTTGCATTTTCAGCAACATCACTGTGAGAAACCCAAATCTTGCAAATATCAGTATGTGAGACACATAAGGTCACAAATTTTAAGGGTTTAAATCTCTCTGAAATTTTGGCAATGGTATTTCCTCCACATTAAATGGACATGCTGAAATTACATTCCTTCTTCAAATGTGTGGGGACATTTGTTTTGAAATAGATATTATGTAACAGTTCACTGCAATCTGTCACTTGCATGAACTGTGAATTGCATTTCCTCCACATCTCATGTAATGGTTATAGTTATTTTACATCCAGCATGAGGGTTAGGGGGTGTAGTAAAATTGTATTGCACAAAACTGTATTGTGCGGACTTATTATAGGAAAAATATGGTTACGTCAGCATGCATGCTTAAGGAACTGGACAGTGGCATTTTATTAACAGCACATATAATTGTTCAAATACCCCAACTGAATTTCTTGAACTAGTTACTTGACATTATAAACCAGTAGATGAAATGACTATATTACCATGACTTCATTTCTTAAATTAGGCATTGTGATTTTCACCACATCAGATATAATGATGGCACCACTAAGGTTAGGTCTCCTGAATTAGGTTGTCATATTTGCTCCACATTAGATATAACCTTTACATCACCATGATTTGGTCACCAGACTTTGATTTGGAATCAGTGGCTCTACCATGCAATAGTGAGATTCACATTATGGTAGGAAAGGTTTTACCTTGTGCATTCCACTGTATATCTACCCAGCAATATCAAGTTTAACATGTTACTACAATGGATCTGTGTTTTCTGTAAAGTTTATACATGGTTTGTACTTCTGTCAAGAATAATAACATAAAACATGATGGAAATATTTATGATCTTTAACATATTTGAATCTTTAAATTCTTTGGCAGTTACCTCTGCCCCAATATGTGTAACTACCATAATGACTGCGAGCAGGAAGCAACCAGAACGTTACCTGGACGCAAAAGCAGTCATGGCCTTGTGCTCATTAACCTGGTGGATAAAATAATAACTCTTGAACAACCTCTTCATCATAATCAGACACCCAAAACAAACACAATCCCAAACAAGGCCACTGTTTTCTTCAGGCATGTTGCACTGTGTTGGATCTGTAAGAAATGTGTCAAATATGTTAGTAATTATGTACATCTGGAAAGCCACAGAATTGTGTTGGACTGCTGGAATATCAAAATGTTACCTGAATGATACTGGCTGCTTAGGTTTCAGAATCATGGCCAAATATTGACTTCTGTGGTGCTTGTGAACTCCACAACTATAAACTAGCATGACCACACATGATTGGATATTTTCCTGTGTGGGCACTGAGGAGCACAATTTACCCTGATCAACCACGCAACAGGTGAATAAGAGAAGAGAAGGGTCATTCATGAATGTGGCAATGTAACACCAGATATTCTATGAAATGTGTAACATAACATACAAGCATACAATGGAAGGATTATTGACCATGGTGGCCAAAAGAATGAGTAATTTTAAAAATTACCTATGATTCTGGAATTCTGGACTACCTTCCTAAATTGTAATTACTATTTATAATCCAAACATGTCTGTTCTTTACCTCTGTCACATCACTCATTTTCTCTACCTTAAAAAATCAAAAAATAAAGTGGGTTTCTCTCAATTTTCTAACATCAAAACTGATATGGAAACTACAAGCTGGACCATGTTTAGATTTTCTATAAAGTTACACAAAGGCAGCTAGGATAAAAAATTCCTTCATTATTGTCATGTGACAACTTCGCACTTGCAGATATTATGTGAATATATGTTGAAAATGTTAAAACTACTCCACCCTGAAGTTGCTGGCTTCAGAGATGGCAAGGCTACTTATAGGTGAGAAAAGTCCTACTTGTAATATTCCTGGCAAAGGTTTTAGACAGGTAATGAAAATGACAGGCTCTGCAGCAGGATCTAATACAAATAATAACAAACAGTACTAAAAATTCAAGACTGTTAATAACATAGCCTTGTCTTGAACACATCTAGAACCAGTTAAATCTACAAGGTTTTGCTATTAAATAAAGCTACTACTTTCAAAAAAGTATATAATTCATAAATTATTGCCTCTACATGATACACCCTTTAAAGAAATTTTCATCAGAAGCTACACAATATGCCACATGAGCCTTCTAAAACTTGAAGCATTCTCTAAAGCCATTTTGTGACAGTGCTGTAAGTAACTCTGCCTTTTTCTTAGGGATGACTTCAACTGACTGAAAATGGGTTCCTCTGGGCAAGCTTCTAAATTTTGTGGAGAAAAGAGTCACACAATGCAGGATCTGGTGAGCACAGAGCTGGTTCAAACAGAGATGTTTGTTTTTCAGCTAAATTCCCATATATCTTCTCTGAGATTCTTTGGGATCATGTTTAAATTTGTTGTTTAAACGTGCCTCACTGTTCATTGGTCCATATTCAAAACGTGTCTCACTGTTTCTTTGTCCATATTCTACTCCTCTGCTATCACTGTAATCAGTGGCATACCGAGGGGGGTGGGGGGGTGGTTTGGGGGTTCAAAATTCCGAAGATATCGGTGGAGTCCTCGATCGCATGGGCAAGAAGAACAGGCATCTTGATTTCCTTTTGTAGTTCACTGTGTTCTCATACAGTTGAAATTTATTAAATAAAGGTTTCTTTTAATACAAACTGTCTTGCAGTGGCATATCTGGTTTCAGAGTTCAAAGTTTGACAAAGTCGAACTGGATTGCAAATTGAGCAGAAAATGTTTAGTGTTCTTATTCCAACATCCTAATTAGTTTAAAAATTGCTGAATTTAGGACGCCAACACCCCAAGATGTTTGGAAAAAAGGCAGTGAAATTCTAAAACTACCTAGGT
>JGI20166J26741_11491696_pt1 | contig 12881 bp, 8 predicted proteins | sample TergutCu122P5_FD_26741 | JGI IMG/M metagenome (IMG submission 26741)
GAGTGTTGAAGGGAATGGAACCGTCCTGATATTGGTTTATCAAGCCAAAACTGAGCGGGACAACAAAAGACACCTGAGCTGAAATGAGTAGTTGTGCTTTGATGGTTGCTTCACAGTAGGTTATATAATTAATTTATGTACCACATTTCTTCCCTTTTATTCATTATCTGGGGCAGTGTTTGCCTATCATCAAATAGCTGTCATGATCTCTCATTAAAACTACAGCAACAAAATATAAAATGGCTTAAAAATAATATGCTGGCCTGATGAAATAATGCCTTCATGGGCATCATCACCTGAGAAAAGGAGACATGGTCAAATTAACCTGTTTCATAGCCTAGAAATTCTTGTAAATTATATCCAAACAATTTAAAATCCATAACATATATGTTATACAGGTGCCTAATAACATCATGCTGGAGACTACCAAAGTACTTGTTTAAGTTTGATGTTGTGCTTGATGTTTTTGGGGCTCGTGGGAATGAGATTCTAGTTTCTCCCACCTGAGTTAATATAAACTCTGAATCTTGATCTAATGTCTCATATTTACCAATAATATCATAATTGATTGAGCAAGGGTGACAAAGGTCATAGATTGGTCTCCAATGTTCATTCAACACACCTTCCTGTCCTATCAAGTATGTAGCAAATTCTTTGAAAGTGACATCATCACCTCTTGTCAATGATTCATTTGAAGGATTCTGTCGGTAATGTTTGATGATGTGTCTGCCAAATCGAGACTGAAAATATTTTGAACTTTGGTGATGTTGTTCTAATTTGTTACGATACGCTGATAGCAAACGTTCAAACGGATGGCGAACAAACAGAAATTTTGTGAATGTTTGTAAGATGTTATTGATTTCTGTTAAAGAATAGTTACTAAGCCTGGTGATAATATCTTTCTGATGAGCCACACTAGCTGGAATCTTGAGGGGATCTGTAGTATTAGTCAATCCAATAAGAATCATAAATACACGTTTCCAGTTGGTGCAAGCTACCTGCAAAAATAAAACATGACAACATTATACAATATCTGTAACTGTGTGTACAAAAGAACTTCATCCATTGTCTATGTACAGTTGGATAAAACACTCAATAATAACAGCTATTTTTTGTGCAACTTGTGTTTTGAAACTGCAATAAGAACACATTCATAACATAATTTATGTCTCAAAAGTAATTCTGCATTGGAAGATATATAAATGATCTCTTAACCAACTGCAATGTGATGTTTATTGTGGCAACCACAACTGAAACTCCGGAACACAATTATACATGAAAATGAAACCTGCAGCGCTAAATGCTGATCATTAAAATTATAAAGGAAGAAGGAAACTGTATGGCTAAAAATTATCACATTTTTTGTTAGAAAGAGACATACCTTTGGTACATAACAGTAGAGCAACCTGTGTTTCTGATCAACCAACAAGTGATCATATATTTCTCTGTATTGTGTAATGTTTGACAGGTGTTTAAAATCCTGAATATAATTGTGGCACATTTTCTGAAGATGTTCTTGTCGATCTAAGTACATCATTCGAGTTAGCAGGATCTGATTGGAATCGTTGGTAACAAGATGATGATATACAAGTGGCTCTAACGTCTGGTCTGTGAAAATAGTAATTGTGATAGGAAGTTCAGTATGTAGGCTAATTTGTTGAACACTCAAAATTTTTGCTGCTGAGTGTAGTACACACACACACACACACACACACACACACATACATGTTGAATACAGATGTTAAATATTAGTTTCCTTATATCTGGATGCACTCAAGAAAACAGTACAAAATGCCAGTATGATAAACACTGCACATGAGACAGAGAAGTATAATTAGCATTTCAGGGGGGGAAAAAAACTAGAATACAAATACTTTCTTAAAAAATAAGTCTTTATCATTAGTGGGAAGGTATGCACTGCTTTGGAGAAAGAGGAAAGAGAAAATAGAAGTGGCAGTATTCACAAAGCAAAACAGATTATTCTACACACATTTTTGCACAACTTTACTCCCTCACAGGAAGAAGGTGCTGATACTGCACACCATCACAAAGAGTTGGATCATGGCTAATGAGGAATATACTAAAGATCATTCCATACAAAATGATGTTAAAAAAAAAAAAAGGTTCAATCCCAGCATGTTCACGCTTTCCACACCAGAATGCTTCTGTGACAGCTGCCATTCTTAGGTATTTTTTTTTAGACTATATAATTCATGAAATTATGAATCTATGTATACCGTAATATTTGATTTTTAATATTTTAAATGTATGTGTATATGTTTGTTTTGTGTGTATCTGTAATGTTTGTCAGATTTTTAAGACGTGTTTCATATCCGAAGCCTAATGGCTTATAGGGATTGATGAAATGAAGTGTTATTTATGTATGTAAGGTAATACTCAGTCTTTATAATTACAATACAGTAAATACATAATACACTACATAATGATATATGTATACACAAATAAATAGTGAATTTTTACAATAAACATATGTAAATAAATTCAAGTAAGAATTCATACCTGTAACATTTTCCAGGTGTGATAAATTACCTATGAAGAATATCATGCTTGTAGTACATATAACAAGTAAAAGAAGTAATACAATTTTTAGCTGCCAAATATTTGTCATGCTGTTTCAGGAAGGGGTAGAAGCTTCATTCTTCAATCAAACTGAGCCTTTTTGGTAATACACATATATTACCACAAATATTTTCCAACTTCCAGCTAAAAAAATTAAATCACACAGCATTAATTTCCAAAATCGCCCAACCGTTCATGGATGGTCATTAACAACGAATAATGAAACCAGTTTACTAAATCTGGGTCACTACCTCTTAGCACTTGACCCACATGATCTACTGCAATTGATACGCAGAATTAAATTAAATTAAATTAAATTAAATTAAATTAAATCACATTCACGGCACGGTACACATTAAACGAAGACAAGCTGAATACAAAATCCAACATATCAGAAAATAAATGTCAAATTAAAGTTACGTGCACCTTAATATTACATTACCCCAAATTCCATCAAAACTGCTCGAATTCACTTCCACCTGTCATTTACCCATTTCAAAATCAAGTTACGGTTGTTACCAAATGTCGGTTCAAAAGAAACAAGTGGCAGTGTTTGTCTATACCAAGAACACAGTTCTGACAGAATACACAGTGACTGGCCATTCATAGCAAGGGTCACAAGCACAGTGAAAAAACTGTGTACAATTACAATACGTAACAAGCAAAAACTTATACTGTCATCACTCCAGCTGCCAACCACTTTTAACGCAGCTATAACAGAACCACAGATTAGTAAATCTGAACATTGAACGGCGGTAGTATCGCACGGGGACTTCGCAATTACGAATGACATGCCAATTCGAAGGTCCGAAACCAAAGGATAATCCATGGTGCGATTGTGTATCAGAGTGCGAACGATGTGCTTGAAATGTGTAATCGGTGATCCCAATTACCCTGAAATGCAGTCGGAGACTGCATCATGTCTGATTCATCACGGCATCTGCCGTCACGACAATGAATTATAACAGCTGCAGCCGTTAACATCTACACCAAGATGATGATATAATCTGTGATCTGTGTCTACACCCTTACCAACGGGAAGTTTACGTAATTTCCTGCGAAGGTGGTGATGATTTGATGTGCCAACATTAATTGTTTACACGTAGCAGCGAAGTGAAGATAACGGTTTAACGGCGTAAATTAATCATATGTAAATGTGTTGTCTGTGCGAATCACATAAAAATGTCGCATGAGGGTCTTTTAGCGAAATATATTCATATAGCAGCAGTTGTAGCTGCGTATTGGTATGTGTATAGGTTATTTTTTAAGTATACAGAATGCGGTGCCGTGCGGTCTGGCACATTAATTTAATGAGTACAAATCACAACCCAAATGCTGCCTGTCCACGAATTGTCCGCCGTTAAAAACTCGTACCTTGAAACATTTGCACAATATAAACCCACTTACCATTTTATTTATGGTGGACTGGAAAATACAGTATTTGTATCTCTCCATAAATATTATTAGTGATAAAATGAGGAGGTTGGGATGGGCAGAACATATAAGACAGGGACAAGTGGTGTGTTGTTCTGAATATGTAGGTTCAGCACAGTTTCTAGACTAGCCAAGCACCTGTTAACTTCTCAAGGATTATACTGAGTGTTGCTGGAATACAAGATTCTCATTATAACATTTTATTACTAGGGAACAGCGATTACTGACATAGATAAACCAAGAAGGTTGATTAAGTCATCCACCTTTCAGTCTGTTCAGGATACACACATTTTGCACTAGCACCATTTGATATACATTGTAATATATCACCACATTTTAATTAATTTTTATTAACCTCAAGGTTTTTAGGAGTTCTATTGTTATATCATGGAGTAATCATGTGGAGAATTCAACAGCAGAAAGGTACTTGGCACCCAAAACAAAATAACCAGAATAACAGTAGGCATTAAATATAATCCTGCTTACTGAGCATTATTAAAAAATGTAATATATTTCTTCTTGTTACCAAATTGTTAATCTCAAATACTACCATTATTGTGAACATGAGAGAGTTTCAGACAAATGCACTTACAGTACACACAAACATGGGACACATGTGACAAAATTCTCAACTCCCACCATTTCAGAAAGGCATGTACAGGGGTGCTGATAAATCCTTAGCCTGAGCAGGAAGGAAACAAGCTACAATGACAGAAGATTTTGAGTATCATGTATCCTATTTATAATCATAATTTGAGGAATATTGGTACTATTTATGTATATAACAAGACTAGCATCAAACAAAACACATCAGGAAGTAGGTTGGGCTAAGGACTTATCAGCACCCCTGTACTATACAGGAATCAAATCATTTAACAGTATTTCGTCTACCATTCAAAGCTGAAACCATGATGTTAAAAGATTGTTTCTCCATCTCACTTATATATTCTGTAGAATTTGTTTCTTCAGAATTCTGAAGGTGTTTAAAATATTTATGAGTGTAATATTTCTTTTGCTGTGGGCCGGGTAGCGTAGTCGGTATAGCGACTACCTACGGGCTGGATGGTCCGGGGATCGAATCCCGGTGGGGCGAGATTTTCCGCACCAGTCCAGATCAGCCCTGAGGCCCACCCAGCCTCCTGTACAGTGGGTACGGGGTCTTTCCCGGGGATAAGGTGCTGCCGGGGCGTGACGACCCCTCACCCCCTTCTAGTGCAGAGGTCTAAAATAGAGTAGAGCTATACCTCTACTCTCCCTAAGGGCCTTTGCGTGGCCTGTGAAAGGGTGAAACCTACCTATATTTCTTTTGCTCAGTTATTTTGTCCTGTATTGTATATTTAAAAAAATGTGTGTAAATGGTACTGTGTATTATGTGTATAAGGTAAAGTCTCCATGCTTAGTTAAGCACCCAGCCATGAAGGCATATGGTGGATCAGAGGAATGACTCTGTGCATTCTTAATCTTGGCACTATATCTTGATGGTGCTTTTCATGCATTGGCTGCTTTGTCTCCCGGACAAGCACTGTTGGTACTAATTGCACTTTTGGGATTTAGAGCTTGTCTGGATGCTTTGAAAAGGAGAAAAAATTCCTTGCCCATGCTGGGAATCAAACCTTGCTGACCCAGTCATCCACTTGGTAGCCTGGTCACTGCACAACTAAGCTATCGTGCCCCCCATTTATATGTATTAAGCATAAGTGACATGTCCTACGTGCTTGGCTTAGTTCTGTAAAAGATCTATCGAGCGTGAAGAAATTCTAACTGAATTAAGTTATATTAATATTATAGCAAACTTTGCCATTAGTAATATTTAAATTCATACTGAAAACACAAAGTACATAACTGTCAGATTACATTCAGATTCTGGAAAATCTGATCCAACTAGGTTCACAAATGTTGCTTTCTGAGATGCATAGATTCATACTTCATATTGAGAATAAGAAAGAATTCTTCACAAAAGGAAGGGTTACACCAATTTATATTGGGGGTGTATGGAAAGTATTTGGGTATATTAGTTAATGAAATATGGTGTTATGCTGCCTAGCCGAATGTTGTTCTTGGAAAAAGAAAAATATTTTTGAACTGAGCTAACATGTGATTATTCTCTACAGGATCATATCCATACTGACCGTGTTTGTAAACAAGGCACTTCTAAGCAGTCAGACTGTCAATCTTGATGCTCCTTTGTTTGTGACTTGGTACCAGTGTGTCGTGTCCGCAACAATATGCTTTTCACTAAGCATGCTGACAAAGTTATTTCCTCATACTTTTACATTTCCAGAAGGTTCACCCCTTGATTTTGAAGTGGCAGCAAAGGTTTGTAGTGGCTTACTCTGTATCAATTTATCTACTTTTTGTACTACAGAAAGTACATGTATACAAAACTGTAATTTCAGGTGCTTCCCCTGTCGATCCTGTTCACTGGCACCATTGCATTCAACAACCTGTCTCTAAAATATGTAGATGTTGCATTCTACTACATAGGGCGCTCCTTAACAACAGTTTTTAATGTGATATTAACGTATTTAATATTAGGTGAGTGTTTTACACATAAGTCAATGTACTGGGGTATGAGATGTGTGTGTGTGATTAAAAAATAAATTTATTTTTTGATAAGATATAATGAAGTGCAGTAACTGTGTTGGTCTCAGACACACACAGTGGTATTTTGTAGATGTGTGGAATGATTTTAAATTTACTTAATATATGTGGGATGATTTCAAATTTTCTAATTAAAAGTGGGAGTGGTAGCTGTCCACATATCCTTCACCTGAAGTGCTCACTAAGGAATTCCATACACACCTACTTGATAGCAAATACACTGGCTACATTATTTACATCTGACAGTATGTATGTATGTACGTATGTATGTGCACACCACGCACGCGCGCGCGCACACACACACACACACACACACACAGAGTCAAACCCAGTTATGACATCGCTTTATGCAACACCCCGCCTATACTGTCATTCTGCAGCACCAGTAACTTCCGCACTGTTAACCATACCATGATACACCTCAGAACAACACTTGTTCATAACGACACATTATTCAGTCCCTTTCATTATATTCTGAGTTTGTCTGTATACTGATGAGTCTGGTAAGTAGAATAGGCCTGAAAAATAACACAACATATGCATATCTTTCAAAGATGACACTCCCCCAGTCACTGATTGCAAATTATCTCTCATCTATGCCACTTCAAATGGTAGAACCACTCTGTGGCTCATGTAATTTAATTTCTTTTTCATCATTTGTAGGCCAGAAGACTTCCAGCCAAACAATTACGTGCTGTGCTGTGATTGTTGGAGGATTCTGGCTTGGAGTTGACCAAGAAAATGTTGCAGGTAATGACCTTGGCACTCCAGTTCATGTTTTAATGGTTTCACATAGTATTATCAGTGCCATTAAATGAGGTATGTATAATATGCTGAGCACATTGGGTGTGTGGGGGCAACCACAATATTCCATAAGTGAAAAAAAATGTCTTTCAGAAAATACACGATATAGATGGTTGGATGAAGCAGTAGCATATTTTACGTGTACTCAGGAGGTGCATGATACTTTAATGAATGACTCTTGCATACAGAAAATTAATTTTTAAGTTTGAACACTTACATTTGGAAGTAGCAAGTTCTTACATCCTGTTTAGAGAACACTCGCTCAGCAGTTCATTACACTGCAAGTTATGTACGCCTAAGCACCACCGCAGACTTTTTCTTTCCAGTGCGACAACCTACCAGGTCGCCGTACTTACTGAACGTGATTGAAAATTTTAAAACTTTGTTACGAGTCGAGCAATTTTGGCTACTGCAAAATTAGAGAACAATTTTCTAAATTAACATTTTCTAAATCTTTTATAAAGCAAAGCTGATATAGGTTTAGTTATTAGACTTATAGATTTGCTTGCTGTTCCAACGTGTGAACTTTTTTTTTATCATAATTATTACTTGTTAAAACAAGTAATAATTATGATAAAAAAAAGTTCACACATAATAATAGTTCATACATAATACTTTTCCTTTAACATATTTTATAATTTATTTGAGTGAAAAGAAATTTGTATGACCTGACGGTTACGTTATCCTTGAGTGCCCAACAAGGTTGTGTGATTCCTTAACTATTAATTGTTTATCAATCTCCTTATCAGGAAAAGATAAGAGATTGGTTGGTGGCAGCTACCTAGATTTTCACGTCGCTCATCCAACTCATTAGTGCCTTCGCAGTTAGACAGAGTTAGGCTAGCAACGAACGCGCGGGGCACTACAATACATATCTCGGCTTGGACAGTGGCTGTCCTCACAGGTTTCTTGTGGTTTTCCCCAGTCCCTGCAGGCACATGCCAGGACAGTGCCTTAAATTAGGCCATGAACACCTTCCATATAAACTGCCATACAGTAGTAAATAAACAGGTGGTATAATAATTAAACTGCTGTTTACGGTTTATATGAGATGGACTGTAATGGAAACAAGTCATTACTGTGTAATGTCTGGATATTATTTAGCATCAGACTTCCATTTCTGTTCTGTTCATTCAATTCCTACTCTAGAATTAATTTGGTTTCACTATGCATCAAATTTGCTCCATGAAATGATGCATGACACTAAACAAATATGCCTCAAGATCTCTGCTCTTCTGGGATGTTAGGCAAGGTAGATTTTGTCCCAAAATGTCAGTAACTATCTACCAATATACAATGCATAACATGCCAGGACAGCCAAGATCTCACGCACATTACAGCAGAAGTGTGAAATCACGTAAATCTGTGTTGTTACTTTGTACTATGTGCTTGTTCTGTTTCAGGTTCTCTGTCCATAATAGGTACAATTTTTGGAGTTCTGGGGTCACTTGCCCTCTCCATGTACTCTATCTATACGAAACACGTACTGCCGTATGTTAACCAACACATATTGTTACTGTCGTACTACAATAATGTATATAGCTGTCTCTTATTTGTGCCCCTGATTGTCATAAACAAGGAAGTACCTGTCATACTGAACTACGAGAAACTTGCAGATTTCAAATTCTGGTCACTCATGACTGTGGGAGGTCTCTGTGGTTTTGCCATTGGCTATGTCACTGCTCTACAAATTCAGGTACAGTTTCACATTTTACAGTTGTTAGCTTCGCTAGTGTTTTTATGGTAACTGCGCCTGTTATTTGTTTGAACTGTGTTATAACAGTATTTTGTTTACTTGAATGCTTATCTCTGTATGAGGAGCATAGTGATTTGTGACTCTCAGGTGTATACAGTTTAAATTCCAACGTCCAAGATATAATATGAAACATTATTCAGAAGCCAGAAAATAAAATATTGTGGGAGTATCAAAGAAACATGGATGAAGCAAGTTTACAGTTTGGGACATTACATGATGAGAAACTCTGTGATTTATACGGGTCATCTGGTGTTGTTAAAATAAATAAGTGAAAATTAGTATAATTTGGTGTGTAGCTTGGATGGAGAAAATGAGAAAGACATAAAATTTTGGTGGTGAAACCTCTTGGCATATGGCCACTTGCAAAACTGAAAAGGAGGTTCAAGGGTAACATAAAGGTGGCTAATAGAGAGACTGATTGATTGACTGAGTGGATGGGAAGTGGACAAATTATTACAATTGTATCCAGTAGCAGATTCTTTTAGCAGTGATGCTGAACCTTTGGGTTGTACTACCAGAATGATAATTATGCAGACAGCATTCTACGAACCACTCTTCCAGAAACAGACAGCTACACTAACTAACTAACTCACTCACTCACTGCATGGAGCATAGTTCTTCCTGCGAAGCTAACAGTTCCTCAGCTAGCCAAGAAACTCCCCACATTTTATGGAACCTGCAGGTTCATTACTGCATCCACAAGAGCCCATCACCTGTCCCTATTCTACACTGCAGTACCTATATAAAATCCCTCTTCTTTCTTTTTTGGAATCATTTTACCTGAATATATTTTATGCTTTTTTATGCAGGTGACTTCTCCATTGACACACAATATTTCTGGTACAGCTAAGGCATGTGCACAGACAGTGTTAGCAACTTACTGGTTCAATGAAACAAAGTCACTACTGTGGTGGTTGTCCAACTGGGTAGTGCTAGGTGGCAGTGCAGCTTATGCCAGAGTGAAACAGAAGGAGATGGAACACCAACAGAAGTCTGAAAAGTTACAGAAGGACCAACAGCCAGTGTGAATATAGTGCTGCTCCTCATGTTATACACAACTCCACCAAAGAACAAAGATTTTGTCTTAGCCAGCAGTGTTACTAGCACACAAAAATCAACTTCAGTTAACCTTTGAATGACCGGGTTGGTAATTAAATTTTAGAACATGGTCTATGAAAAATGTAGTACTTGAATAGAAAAAATAAAATTATGACATGAATGGCATTTTTTGGAAAATAAAAGAAATTATGCAGCATGACTTAAAATGCAATAAATTTCCTTGTTGCCTGAGTGTTTGAAATGAATTTCTAGGGGTGCTTATTTAAAACACATTTGCATATACAAACAGGTCATTTAAAGGTTACACTGTTATGAAAGTTCACAACAGGATGGTTGGCTTGGCCATAAATACATCTGAGTTGTGGAAAGAAAATGAAGACTGATATGCTTGCAGGTTTTGCATCATACCAATGTACTATATTTATTTAATATAATAATGACCATCATAGTATGTAACTTGTACAATAAATGTTCTATTAAAGTTCGTTATGTTTCAACTATAAAGATTCTTGTCAAAGGCAATATTAAATACAATGTGATGTAGAATCTGAAAATATTAGTGGCTAGTGAAACCAGATTTATGTGCAGGTTTGTGAACATAAACCAAAAGTAATTCAAGGTTCACATAGTTTTGTTGAAGAGGACACAATATTAAAAAAAAAAAAAACTCAAGTATTAAAATTTTTTTGCATACATCTGGGACTTGAGTCCTATTTTTTCAGCTTGCAGTAGCTGACATTGTGCATATGTTGCATTGGATAATTATCATTATGATTGAAACACACTGGGGGGAGGGGAACAAAATGGTGAGTTTGTGAGCATTGTATTTTAATGGTAAATTTTAATAAAAATCATAAATTTATTTCCACCTGCAGAACAGATGGAGCTCAATCTTGTCACTTGTTCTATTTTAAATACAAAACAAACTCTGTGTCTGTGTGTGTGTGTGTAGTATGCGCGTGCCTGCACGTGTGCATAACTTTATGTGAAAAGACCATTTTACGTGATAAAGCATACAGGTTCAGCTACCAAACACTAAGTCCTTTCATTTTATCATTGTGTACATATATGTATCAAAAACGGGCGAGTCATTGTTCAAATATGAGACTACTCCATCCATTATCTTAATTCACAAGTTCCCACTGTGAAACGCTGTATACAAAATCTCAGCATGTGATGTTAAACAGTATTGACTTAGGTATAATATGGAATTATTTAAGATGTCCAAAGTTCATTCATATGGTTACAGCATAACGATTTTAAGTGTTGTGTTTAACATTCTGTTTTGTACAGATCCATATAAATTTCACAGGAACTAAAATTCCTGTGTAGTGCAGAGGTGCTCACTGATTAATGAACATGAACTGAAGTTTAGCAATATGTGCTTTACCAAAGTATTTGTAACACTGCTTACACTGCCATGGCTCAATAATGCCATGAACAGACACGAAATAAAAATGTTGAGCGGTAACAACACGGTGTTCATTTTGTACAAGACTCCGCCAGACAGACCGCACCATCAGCTGTGGCGAGTCCTGGAGCACATCCAGCGGGAGATTGCACAGCACACGGTAACCTGCACACCAGGAGACACAGGCATATGCATTATAACAAATACGGTAGGACTGCAGCGACACTTATTTAACTCCTGTGTTAATAAGAATGTCATTGCTTATTCACATCATGTATATAGAGAAATATCCTATTACATGTTATAGGGTCATTATTTTATCTGACATCTATCAGTTGCTGCTGTCTGTTGGCTCCTTTATCATATTATCATAGGCCACTCAGCTGACTGCCCCCATGACAAGAAGTGAAAAATGAGTTTTCAGATAAAGTATGGCTCCTGTATATTAATACAATAGGGTCTCATTTTACAAGGGGGTTACGTTCTCGAATATTTGGTTGTAAATCAAATCATCATAAAATGAGTACTATTTAAATGGTTTAAATTGAGATAGGTTCATGAACCAAACAAATTAGTCAAATCATTTTATAAGTTACATTAACATTATGACATACAGTTTTAATTTCATGAATTAGCTATATAGAAAACTGCACACATAATTGCAAAAACTATCTATCACGTCACTTTTTATTTTGTTGAAGAAGGCCCAGGCTATGGTTCAGAAGACATCAAGAAAGAATGTAACGTCAACTGTTTTGGTTTTTTCTTCTTTTCTCTCTTTTTGACTGATGTCATAGGTGGAAAAATCACAATCGACTTAAAAGAACTGCACTAAAATAACAAAAGCAGAAACACATGCACACTGGAAAAGTGTTAGAAGCACACTAAGTAGAGAAAGGATGCTTGAGTTGCGACAGCGAGGCACCACAAGTCAGTGCTCGGTCCGACTCGATGAGTCATAAAAGTGAATCGTCATCAAACGAACCATCGCAAGATGAGACCCTACTGTACATGCTAGATATAGGATTATGGTGGCTCAATTTTAACGTAGTATTACATTCTGAGGTGACCAGCCTCGTGGCTTGGTGGTCAGAGCTCCTGACTACTAACCATGAGGTCCCGGGTTCGATTCCCGCCTCTACCATGTGCGTTTTTCCTTGAAAGGGGAAGACGCCCATGGTGACCATGGTCTGGGTAGTTGGTAGAAATTAGGTTTAAGGTCCCCCCTGGCACCTC
>JGI20166J26741_11491807_pt1 | contig 12881 bp, 9 predicted proteins | sample TergutCu122P5_FD_26741 | JGI IMG/M metagenome (IMG submission 26741)
TTCGAGATAATCGCCGTGAAAAACTCGTTCCACGGCCGCACGTTCGCGGCCCTGACCGCCACCGGGCAGGACAAGTACAAAAAGGGCTTCGGCCCGCTTATGCCGGGCATTCTGCACGCCGAATTCAACGATTTCGGCTCGCTCCTCGGCCTGGCCGGGGAAAAGACCTGCGCCGTTCTGCTGGAGCCCATCCAGGGCGAGGGCGGCATACACCCGGCCGACGCCGGCTACCTGGAAAAAGTCCGCGAATTCTGCGACGAGCGCGACATAGTTTTGATCTTCGACGAGGTGCAATGCGGCGTCGGGCGCACGGGACGCTTCTTCGCGCACGAGCTCTACGGCGTCAGCCCGGACGTCGTCTGCATGGCCAAGGGCCTGGCCGGCGGCCTGCCGATCGGCGCGATGCTCGCGAAAGAGAAGTTCGCGTCGGTCCTGGGGCCGGGCGACCACGCCTCCACCTTCGGGGGCGGCCCGCTGGTCGCCGCCGCCGCGAACGTCGTTTTAGACGAGCTCTTTGACAACGGTCTGCTGGAACATGTGCAAAAAGTCTCCGGGCATCTGCGCGCGAGGCTGGAAGGATTGAAAGCGGACTTTCCCAGCGTGATAAAGGAGATACGCGGCGTCGGGCTGCTGATGGGCGCGGAATTCGCGGAGCCTGTGGGGGAAATAGTGGACAAATGCGTGGAGAACGGGCTCCTTGTCATAAACGCCGGCGAGCGCGTGCTTCGGTTCGCGCCGCCGCTGGTCGTCGGCGAGGAGGATATCGACGAGGGGTTCGGGATATTGGAAAAGGCGCTTTATGCGAATCTCGATTAATCTGAGATTCGTATTAGGAGGTCAAGACGGCGTTTCGTTTTTTTTCCTCATCCTCCTGATATCCATGACACCCTCCCTCACGGTCTGCATCATGATCTCCGCCCCCGTCAGGTTCGTCGCCAGCGGCACGCTGTACACGTCGCAAAGGCGGAGCAAAGCGTTCACGTCCGGCTCGTGGGGCTGGGCGGTCAGCGGGTCGCGCAGGAAGATCACCAGGTCGATCCTCCCGGAGGACACCATCGCGCCGATCTGCTGATCCCCGCCCAGCGGCCCGGATTTCATGCGGTTCACCCTGAGGCCGGCGTCCTCCTCGATCCGAAGGCCGGTCGTGCCGGTGCAATATATCTCGTGTTTGGCCAGAACGTCCGCATACTCCCGCGCGAGGGCGACCATCTGCGGCTTCTTCTTGTCGTGGGCGATCATCGCGATGTTCATGAGCGTTCCCCCTATGCGGTTACTTTTGGGATGATGTACTGTCCTCCGCCGTTATCAGTTCCTTCGCGTACGGCAGGCCCTCCGCCCACCGGCAGAACCCGCGCCACTCGTCCAGCCTGTGGTTTTTCCGCTGGGCGTGCATATTGGCCAGGTTTTCGTATGACATGGAGCACGTGCGCAGCTGGTTGTAGCTCGAGGGGAGAAGCTGGATCATACAGTACCAGTCGGCCTTGTCCTTCCCGGCGGCGTAAGCCAGCCGAAGCTCCTCCAGCCGTTCGGCCACGCCGCGCATGACCTCCAGGCTCGCCGCGTCCAGCTTCTCGAGGCTGAAATCCGACAGGCTGAAGGGCTTCGCGTGGAGCCTGTGCATCGTGCTCGTGGAGTTGGAGGTCGTCCCGACCTTGTACGTGTCGAACTCCTTCCACCAGTAAAGCGGCGCGAGGATGTCCACGGACACGAAAATCTGCCGGAGGAACTTCCTGTGGGAGCTGCCGGCCGCGCAGAGCCTCCGCGCCAGCGCGAGGTCGTTTTTGCCGAACACGAAGTTGCCGGCCCCGTCCGTGAAGCTGTCGGACTTGTCCCAGCTGTTCATGGCGTTTCGCGCGCCTCGGACGGCGTTCTCGAAGTTGTAGACGGAGGTGCGGGCGGCGGAAAACATATAAACACTACCTATCGGCAAGGCATTAATCAATTATATAATTTGAAGTCGGTAAATTTCTTTGAAAACAGCTCACGAAGCCGTTCTATATCAAATCTATTGTCAAAAAAACTTTTCGGGAAAATGTATATAAACCTGTTGTCGTCTATCAACAGAAAATAGGATGGGGTTTCATAAGATTTCTTAAATACAGACCACAAGCAGTTGCTATGCACATTTTCTCCGATCATCTGCACATTCTCATCACTGAATCTATATATGCGATGTTTTCTTTTTTGGTAAAATTCTACATATTTATTAACTGGCCGTTGGTAATAAAAATAGTAAAAGAGAAACCCGGCAAGCAAGAATATAACCGACAATATAGCAGAATGGACAACTATTAAGGAAATAGCAACCGAAACCGCTAAAGCGAAAAAAATGACCATGAAAGCCGTTTTCATGCCGGTAATTCGTAATATCAAAAATGAAATGGCCTTTTTTACGTCCGTATCGTTGTAGTCGATTTTAATTTCTATATCTGTATTCACATTTACCGCCTTCACTCATTCAAGATTCGGGATTCTGCCCTTTTTACATTTCCTCTCCGAAACGCGCATACTCCAGAACCCAACGAATGACATTATGTCATTACCATGAAAATGATTATGTAGGGAATGGTCTTGACCATTCCGCTGTTCCGAGCTTGATTGGCGAAACGGTCTTGACCGTTCCCTGCAAATTTCCGTTCGCCGCGGCATATGCAATGTACACGTTGAAATTCTCGACGCAACCCAAACCACGTTGATTTTCCCCGTCAGTACGCTCTCCCCCAGCAAACCATTTTGTCGGCGGCTTCGCCGCAGCAGACGCATTTGTCCGACACGGCCTCCTGCTCGAACGGTATGTTCCGCGACGTCACGTTCAGCTTTTCCTTTATCATCCGTTCGCAGGCTTCGCTTCCGCACCACATGGCCTTTACGAAGACGTTCCGCTGGTCGAAAAGCCTCTCGAATTCCCCGGCGGACGCGGCCGAAAACGTCCTGGCGCTCATAAGCGCGGCGGCCTTGGCGTACATCCGCCGGCGGATCGATTCCATGAGGTTTCCGGCCTCTGCCTCGACGGCGTCCAAAGACACGGAGAGCTTTTCGCCGTTGTCCCGGCTCGCCAGGACGGCCCGCCCCGCCTCCAGGTCCCTAGGGCCCAGCTCCAGCCTGACGGGGACGCCGCGCATCTCGTGCTCGCTGAACTTCCAGCCGGGGTTTCTGTCGCCGTCGTCCAAAAATACGCGCCATTTCGCCGACAGAATGTCTTTCAGCTCCAGCGCCTTTCGCATCACGGCCTCGTTTTTCGTGGAGATCGGCACGATCACTATCTGGACGGGCGCGGCTACAGGCGGCAGGACAAGCCCGTTGTCGTCGCCGTGGACCATGATCAGCGCGCCGATGACCCTGGTGCTGACGCCCCAGGACGTCTGATGGACGTAACGGAGCTCGTTGTTTTTGTCGGTGTACTGTATGCCGAAGGCGCGGGCGAACCCGTCGCCGAAATTGTGCGACGTGCCCGCCTGGAGCGCCTTCCCGTCGTACATCATGCTCTCGATGGAATATGTCTCCAGAGCGCCGGCGAACTTCTCGCTCTCGGTCTTCTTGCCCTTTATCACCGGGATGGCCAGGTATTCGCGGCAGAAATCCGCGTATACGTCCAGCATTTTTCTCGTCTCCTCCACGGCCTCCTCCGCCGTGGCGTGGGCCGTATGCCCCTCCTGCCAGAGGAATTCCCTCGTCCTCAGGAACGGCCGCGTGGTCTTTTCCCAGCGGACGACGGAGCACCACTGGTTGTAGAGCTTCGGCAGGTCCCTGTAGGACTGCACCGTGTTGGCGTAGTGCTCGCAGAACAGGGTCTCGCTGGTCGGCCGCACGCAGAGCCTCTCCTCCAGCTTTTCAGCGCCGCCGTGCGTGACCCAGGCCACCTCCGGGGCGAAGCCCTCCACGTGCTCCTTTTCCTTCTGAAGGAGGCTTTCCGGGATGAACAGCGGCATGTAGACGTTCTCGTGCCCGGTCTCCCTGAACCGGCGGTCCAGGTCCTTCTGTATCATCTCCCAGATCGCATAGCCGTAGGGCTTAAGGATCACGCAGCCCTTCACGGAGGAATAGTCGGCCATGTCGGCCTTCTTCACGATGTCCGTATACCATTGGGCGAAGTCCTCGTCCCGGCTGGTTATGGATCTTACGAATTTGTCCATTGTACGCTTCTCCCTTTTTTTGTCATTCTGAGCGCGGCGAAGAATCCTATGTTTTGAATGGTCCTTCGCTTCGCTCGGGATGACAGTTTATAGAGTATAACTTAAACACCCTGTAGACCAGTATAAACCCCGCCCCCGCCGCGGCGGCGGCCCCGCACAAAACCATCAGCCCGACGGGCGGCCCCGGCTCTCCCCCGACAACTGGAATCAGCCGCGCCGTGAGACGCGGGCACGCGTTCAGCAGCAGCTGCGACCCGTTCATGCAGAAGTGCGCGAGAACCGACGCCAAAATCGACCCGGAGCGCAGCACGAAGAGCGAGAAAACCGCCCCGACCGCGAAGGCGTAGGGGAATTGCTGGAGGTTCATGTGGATGATCCCGAAAAACAGGCCGTTCAGCAGCGCGGCGGCCCTTATGCCGAGGCCCGCGTGGTTGGTAAGGATTATCCCGCGGAAGGTCAGCTCCTCGAAAACCGCCGGCATGACCGCCAGCGCCAGGACGGACAGGGCCGGCGGCTCGCCGGAAAACGCTGCCAGGATCCGATCGGCGGCGTTCTCCACGCCGAAGACCATAGAGGTCACGCCCGAAATAAGCATCATCACGGGGCTTAAAAGCAGGCACATGAGGACTATCAGCGCGGCGCTCCCGAGGCCGAGGCGGCCCGCCGGGAGAGCGCCGGAAAACCCCGAACGGGTGACAATCAAATAGCCCGCGAACGGCAGGCCGAAAATGAGAGTCTCGCTGACGACGTAGATCCAGGGCGAGCCGGCGAGCCGGCCGAAGGCCGCGGTCCTGGCGGCAAAGCCCAGCGCGGTCTGGCACGATATGTCCCAGACGAACAGGACGAGCATGTATATGTTTCCGCGGGCGGGCGAGGTTCGCAAGAATTTTATCTCCTACAACGTGTTCTTCTCGTCGTACTTCCTGTTGAGCAAGGTCAGCAGCAGGTTCCTCAGTATGGCGAAGACCGGCACCCCAAAGAACATGCCTGGGATACCGGCAATCGCGCCGCCCGCGATTATCGCGAAGATCACGGCGACAGGCTTCATCCCCGTGGAACCGCCCAGAATCTTCGGCGCGAGGTACAATCCGTCGAACTGCTGGATGACGAGCATGGCTATCGCCGACCAAAGCCACGACAGCTTGCCGAAATCCTCCGTCATAAAGACGATCAGGATAACGGGAACCGCGCCGATGAACGGCCCCAGGTACGGGATCATGTTCGTCACGCCTACTATCACGGCGAGCAGCAAAGCGTACTTCGGCGAGATGAACAGGCAGACGACAAAGAACATCATGCCGACTATCAGCGAATCGAGGCCCTTGCCGATCAGGAACCTGCTGATTATTATATTTGAATCCGAGAGGAAATCCTTTATCTTCCCGGAGGTTTTCTTCTTGAAAACCGTGTCGAGGAGTTTCGAGCCGAAGGCGGTGAACTCCTCCTTGTCCACGAGCAGGTAGAACGCGACGACTATCCCGAGGAGAACGTTAAGAAGCCCGGAGGCCATCGACACCGTACCCGAAAGCAGCTTGTTTATGACGGTCGGCAGCGAAACAATCCCGCTTATGACGGGCTCTATAAGCCTGTTTATGAGGGTGTTGACGTCCAGGGCGTTCGGGAAGGTGGCGTTCAGGTAGTTGATTATCGACGCGAAGCCGCTCCGCCCGTGGATGAACGCGTTATACTTCTGCACGTAAAAGTTCTGATCGGTGGGGATCCTGACTATCAGGTCAGAAACGCTCCTGATTATCTGCGGGACGAGGTATGAAATGATCCAGATCAAAGCGCCGAGGTATATGACGAAGGTTGTGGACACTGACAGCATCCGCTTGCCCTTCCTGACGCGCCTGTAAGGCCGCCTTTCAAACCAGGACACCGTGGTGTTCATGAAATACGCGATGAAAAGGCCGATGATGAACGGCAGGAACACCCCGCGCAGAAAGTTGTACACGCGGACGAGCCAGAGGCCGAGGTCGCCGATGTTGGCGACTATTTTCGCGAAAATTATCGTGGCGAAAACCATGAACAGTATATACAGGCATATCTCCAGGTATTTTTTATTGATCGGGATTTTTTTCACTTGCCCGCCCCCCTGTGGAAAACGCTTGTATGGCCGGGGTTCTGCCGCCCCCTACTAGTATAACGCAAATAAATTTGTTTTCAAGCCAAAATAAGTATATACTAACCATGCGCAAATAAGGAGTGATTCTTTGAATTTTTTCAAACGAAATTATCACGTCTTCCTGGAGACGTTTCTGATAGCCGCCGTATTCGTGATCATAGCCATGTTCTTTTCGGGAGGCGGGCTTCGGCCGGTCGTATATGTGGACGCCGTTTTCGTGGTCGGGGCGTATGTCTACCTGCGCGCGCGCTTTTTAAGCCACATGCGCAAACGCGTGGGCGTCATGGCCAAGGACATGCGCGCCGCGCTCCTGGGCGGTTCCGGGCGGAAGGCGGCCGGCGGCCCCGCGGAGCGGGAGCGCACCGGCGACGCGGAGGTGGACCGCGACCTCAGGCCGTTCTACGAGGAGCTGGACGCCGTCCTGCGCGAGCTGCGCAAGGACGACGCCGACCGCCAGGAGATCCTGGACATGATCAACTCCATCGCCGTGAACATGGACTTCGACAAGGTCCTGGAGGACCTCATGCCGCGGCTGATCGAGGTCACAAACAGCGGCTGCTGCGCGTTCTACAGCCTCAACGGCTCCACGAACAAGCTGGAGATCAAGAATTCGGCCGGGTTCAGCAAGAACGTGTACTCCGAGTTTGACATGACCTTGGGGGAGGGCTATGTCGGCATGGCCGCCGAGAGCCGCAAGACCGTGGTCATCAAGGACATCCCCGACGACACCGTGTACTCCATGCGCACGTTTTTGGGCAAGGTCAAGCCCAAGAGCCTGCTGGTGGTGCCGATCCTGAACAACGACCAGTTCATCGGCGTGCTGGTCTTCGCAAGCATATACGATTATTCGGCGAAAGAGTTGGAGATGATCGAGATAATCAGGTACTATGTCGGCGTGGCGGCGGCGAACGGCATGACCTACGAAAAGACCAAGCGGCTCTCCAACGAGCTGAAATTCCAGAACAAGCTGATACAGAACCTGAACGAGGAGCTGGAGCAGAAGGTCGAGAGCCGCTCGCTCTATCTGACGAACATCATCGACAGGGTCGCGGACTGCGCCATTTACACGATGGACAGGCAGGGGATCATACTGACCTGGAGCAAGGGCGCGGAGGAGCTCATAGGCTTCACGGCCGAGGAGGCCGTCGGCAGGCATGTTGAGAACATCTACGAACCGGAGGACAGGGAGGCCGCGCGCAACAGGCTCGACACGGCCCTCAACGCGGGAAGCTGCGCCGAGAGTGGCTGGCGCGCCCTGAAAGACGGGAGCAGGCGCTTTTTTGAGATTCGGCTTTTCAGCATATATAACGACCAGAACGAGGTCATAGGCGTGTCGAACATAACCCGCGACCTGACCGCCCTCAAGCTCGCCCAGAACGCGGCGGCCTTTGAAAAGGAGACCGGCGCGCTGATGATTGAGGGGCGGGAAACGGCGCTGGTTCTGGCCGACGCTGGCGGCGCGGTCATATCGGCCAGCCGCGGGGCCGCTCTCCGCCTGGACGAGGAACTCCTGACCGGGCGGAACATATGCAACTTTTTCGAAGAGTCCATAGAACTCTCCGGCGCGCTCGAGAGCATGTCCCCCTATCCGGACATGTACGAGCGGACGTTCACGAAGCGCGGCGGGAACGCGCGGGCGCGGGTGTGGATGACCGCCGTGGAAAACGCTCTGACCGGGGAAAAGAGAGTGCTGCTGGAGATCGGGGAGGGGGAATAAACCTTTATTACTCCCCCAAAACGATCCACCCCACCGCCTCCATCCCCGCCTGGCCATTGACAGGCGGCGCGTCCGTCATGACCCGCACCTGCTCCCCAACCTCTATCAGCCCCGCGCCGACGACGGCGTTGTTCCTGACGACCACGGAATTCGCCGGCACGGTGACCTCGACGGTCCCGCCCGCCGCGTTGACGGAAGTTACCGGCAGCCACTTGCCCGTCGCCTCGTCCAGGAAAGTCACGTTTTTAAGCCCGAACTTCCCGTCCGAAACCCTGTAAACCACGCCCCGAAGCGTCCTTCCCGCGAACGGCGCGTCCACCACCCGCGCGGCCCTGGCGCCGTCCGCGACGACGGTATAGACTTTGCCGGCGGCGGAGGCGTCTCCCAGCCCGGTGAAGTTTTCGGGCGGGGCGGCCCCGCCGGAATCCAGGAAAACGGTATCCCCGTCTATCGCGAACTCCCTCTGCACCGGCGTGAAACGCCAGACCGTCCCCATAAGCGACGCCATCGACTGCACCTTGAAGCTCCGGCCGTCGTTCACGCCGAGCACGCGCCCCCGCGCGAGATATACGCCGGAAACCCCCGGCGCGGGCGCGATTTGGACCACGGCCGCGCTGTTGGAACCGTTCAGTGCCACCGTCGCGTAGTCGGAGGCGGCGATGCCCCGCCCGTCGATAAGGCGGCCGTTGCGCACCACGATCGCGCCGTCGTCCGCGTTTATCGCGCCGCTGACGCTAAGCATCGCGAAGCGGCCGTTGCCGTCGGACCGGAGCACCGTGTCCGGGTTGAGAAGCTCGTCCCGGCCGCCCCGGAACGTCACCTTTTTGACCTTTTCCCCGGCGTAGCCGTTTTCCAGGGCGATATACACGTCCCCGGCGCGCGTGAAGCCCGCGAGGGCCTCATCGCGGGAGACGCGCCTGCCGCCGTCGTAATACTCCGTGTTTTTGCCCGATATGTCGAAGGTCTTTACCCGCGCGAAACCGCCCCAGCCGGCCTTTGTCAGAGTCTCGGCGTTTTTGACGGCGAGCCGGTTCTGGATGGGGTTTACGCCTGAGAATTCGCCTTTCACGATGGAGCTTATATAGTGCCCGCCGTCCTCCACGGCCATTTCCCTGACAGATTCGATCACGCGCCCGGGCCCGGCCGGGGCCTGATTTATCAGCAGCCTGGCCCAGTCGCCGGTCTGTATGTCCTCGGCGCTTATCCGCGCCCCGTTTTTGCCGATATATGTGCCGTCGGCCACGTCGTACCAGGCCGTCTGCCCGTTCTCGAACTCCATGAGCATGGACGACAGCCCGCCCAGCGGGCGGAACTCCAGTATCTTGCCGTAGCGCGTGGTGCAGCTGGCCGCGGCGCTTACGGAGGCGACGGCCTCGGGGTCGTCCGGCGCGCTCCTTAAAAACACGATGTCCCCGGGCTCCACCGATTCTATATCGGTTTCGAACGGGCTGTACCTGTAGTCGGGAAAGACCTGCCCGATATAGGCTGCCTCGCCGGACATGTCGTAATATTCCTTCTTTTGCACCTTCAGGCCGCCCTCGTAACGCCGCTTCGAGACCAGCCTCCCGTTGGGGTCGACGACGGTCAGGTAGCCCTGGGCGGCGTTGTTCTCGACGACGACGCCGCGTATCTCCTGCGCCGCGACGGGCTCGCCGGTATATGTCACGGCGTCGGTCACGTTGTTTATAAGGCGCAGCTCCACGCCGCTCCCCAGCGGCAGCGCGCTCTCGCCGAGCTTTTGGTTCCCGAACCGGACGAAACCGGCGCCGTTGTCGAAGCCGTAAAGGCCCGAGGCCATAGGGAAGGTGTAGTCCTTGCCGCGGGAAGAAACGGTTATCGTCCCGTTTTGCAGATCGACGGCCTCCAGACGCCCGCGGACCGCGGCCGGCGCGGCCAATGCGCCCTCCGGAACGGGCGACGTTACCTGGACGTACAGCACGACGCCGTCCGCCGCCCTCACGAGGTACTCGATCCCGTCGCCCGCCGAGAGGCTGGCGAGGCCCGTCACAACGCCGTCTCTCAGGACGACGGCGTCCGTCTCGCCGGACTGCGGCGAAGTGTCCGCGACAAGCCCGTAGCGGAGCACGTCCGCCGTCCCGTCCGCCGCGCGCACGTAGATGTCCCTGGACAGCGCCGCGGAGCCGGTCGCCGTGGTCTGGCTGTCCTTAATCCCGCCGACCGTGCCGGTCTTTTTCAGGATCCCCGCCGCGGCGTAGTATATGTTGTCCATATTTTTAAGCGTCTGAGCCATTTCCGCGCGGTTTATCGTATCTTTGGGCCTGAAATTCCCGTCCGGCCCAAGGGGCATTATCCCGCTCTGGATGACCGCGTCCACCGAAAAAGCCCTCTCCGGCGCGACGCTCTCCCAGTCCCCGGCGGCGTACAGGCCCTGCTGGGTCCGCGCAGGGAAAGCCGCCGGGTCCGCGACGACAAGCGCGCCGTATATCCAGTCCGCCACGCGTTCGCGCGTCGCCGGGGCGCGACGCGAAAAAACCGCCGCCGTGGCCGGAGCGGCCGGATTAGGCGCCGTCGCGCCGGCGTACTCGGCCGGCGTTATAAGCCCCATATCCTGCGCGTAGCCGAGATAGCCGACCGACCAGACGTCGCGAAGCGGCGAGCCCGCCGGGAGAGTTCCGATAAGCGAGACGCCCCGCTCCTGGGCGGCGCGCTCCATCCCGAGCGCGCGGATGACAAAAGCCAGCGCCTCCTCGTTTGTGACGGCGGCGCCCGGGAAAAACATATCGGCGTATCCTTTGATTATGTCGAGCGCACCGCCGCGGGTGACTGCGTCCTTGGCCCAGAAATCCCCGGGCACGTCGGAAAAGTTAAGGTTCCGGATCATCAGGCGGGCCTCCGCGCGGCCGATATAGATGTTCGCGACGGGGTCGCCGAATATGAACTCGTCCGTCGCGGCGGAAGCGGGGGGCGGAGGGGTGAAAACCGAAGTAAGAAGCAGAGCCGCGGTCAAGAACAGCGCGGACAGGGATTTGAAAGGAAGGGCGAAAAAAGCGGGGGTTGGCGTTGATTTTGCCGTTGATTTTGTCGTTGGATTTGTCAAGCGTGTCTCTCCTTTGATGTCGGCGTGATGTCAATTGTAAGAATAGAGATGTACTCTTTCTGACAAACCGTTCAAGCAATTTCTGGTCATCCGAAACCGTGTTGAACAACTTGTCTGCGCGTTTTCACATCAAAGTTTACTTGCCTTGAGACTCTCCAGCATTGACATTGGGTTATGTTCTCGCGACAATCGCCGCCGCCTTTCTGTCACAGTATTCAAATACCAGTCAACTGTCATATCCAGATCGTCGGCAATGGTTCTAAGAAAATTATCGCCGGCAATACGTGAATCGTCCGAAATCTGCGATTCCGTCAGAACTCTCTCGTCAATATACTCAATCAATGATTGCTTGTATTGTCGCATCGAATGCTTCTCCACGAAAATTTCAACTGCTTTGCGCAATCTCGGCGACATGCTGTATAGCAGGCTAACGCTGCCATTCCACGCAGCAAATATGCCGTGGCAAACGACGATAAAATCTTCGTAATTCAAAGAGTTCAAATCGGAGAACATATTGTTCACTCCATTAAATTATCGGCTTAAAATATAATAACCCAGCCTTTCTAATGATATACCGCAAATCATCCGCAGTTTCTAAATCAATGATTCCTTTGCCGTAATTTTCATTTACACCTCGCAATAATCCATCCCGATTTTGCTCTATTTTTGCGCTATGCCAGTCGTTTTTGGCTATATCGATCCGCAGTATGTTAGCAATTCTCTTCGGGTTCGACGACGGAGGGTTGCAATCGAATCTTGGCGAACACCATACATAAGGCCATCGCGGCCTCTATCTCCGTCTCCCCACGACCGCTCTCACCTTCCCGCTCCCCGCGCGGAGCGTGCCCCTCACCTTCCCGCTCCCCGCCCGGAGCGTGCCCTTAACCCTTCCGCCCCCGGCGCGGAGCGTCCCCCTTACCTTCCCGCTTCCCGCGCTGATCCTCCCTTTTATCCTACCGACGCCGCGCCTGATCCTTACCGTCCTCATGCCCTTTCTGGCGTTTCGCTCGGCTATGGCGCGGATGTAAATCGCCTCCACGTTCTTCGCGAACCGCTCGGACGACAGGTGCCCGATCGCTTGGATAGCCCGCTCCGCGCAGGCCGCGGCCTCGTCGGGATGGCTGAGAGCGTGCAAAAGGGTCCGCGCCGCCTCCGCGTCCCGCTCGAAGCAGAAGCCCGTTTTGCCGTGGATGACCACGTTCTCGAGGCTCCTGTCGCGCTTGACGACGACCGGCACGCCGCCGGCGATGGCCTCGATGTACGTCAGGCCCTGGCTCTCCGTGATGGAGGCCGTGGCGAAAACGTTCCCGAGCTGATAGTAGAGCGGCACCGCGTCCGGAGGCACGGCCCCGGCGAATACGACGGAGGCGCGGACGCCGATATGCCCGGCCAGCTCCTCTAGGCCGGCCCTGGCGGGCCCGTCGCCGACGATAAGCAGCTTCGCGTCAGGCATTTCCCGAAGGATCTCCGGCATCTGCCTGACGAGCAGGTCCAGGCCCTTCTCCTGAGCCACGCGGCCGACGGTGACGATCACAGGGTCGGCTTCGCCGATCCCGAATTTTGCCCTTGTTTTGACGATTTGTTCCTTCGTGAAGTTAGCTTTGGCGAACGGAGCGAAATCTATGCCAGTGGCGACCGTGTTTATCGGCCGCGTGACGCCGATCTCTGTCAGATAGCTCTTCGTCTTTTCCGACGGCGCGATGACCTCCTGGGCCCGGTTGCAGTAGAGGCGGGCGAGCTTCTGCGCCATTTTGGGCGTGACGAGGCGTCCATTCGCTATGTAGTGCACGTAATCCTCGTACATAGTGTGATATGTGTGTATCATCGGTATCCTGTTGAATTCCGACA
>JGI20166J26741_11492140_pt1 | contig 12878 bp, 11 predicted proteins | sample TergutCu122P5_FD_26741 | JGI IMG/M metagenome (IMG submission 26741)
TAACCTGCCGCCCTTGAGTCTACAGAAACACCCTGTTTTTGGAACACGCCGCGTTTTGTAACAGCCCTGTATATCTTCAATTCGTATATACATCCACTATAGGCTTTCGCGCAATCACATTTTCCACCGTAACGCCGTTTTGAATAACGCCGTAAACCTTATTCACCGGGTTCTCCCCATCGGCCTTCAGGCATTCGGTATTACGCAGTTCCCAGCCTTCCCTGATTTCGTTTTTAGACACGATAAATATCCCGTCGCGCCATTTAATAGGCAAAATACGGATCTCCTGCTGTTCCAGAACCCTGAGGCAGGCGTTCCACACGTTCAAAAACGCCGGCTTGCACGCGGACAAACTCTTTAAAGCCTCGTACCGCCTGACAATATCCTCGCATTCGCCCGCCGCTTTTTCAAGCTGTTTATACGCGCCGGCCGCGCTGTTATCCAGCAGCGTATACACATAATAGTGTTCGTCCAGCCATACCCGCTTGTCTTTGGCGCGCGGCAGCTCGTTTATAATCGCGGTGTAATTATTAACCAGAATTTTAACCATACGGGCGGAACTGGTCAGCCCCTGGCGCGCAAGTATGTCAATCAGCCTTTTCAGGGCCTCTACCGGGAACTGCAGGATCCGGCCTTCCTCCTTAATCTCTTCGGCCGGTTTTTCCTCAATTTTCTTTGCCTCCGGCTCCGTTTCTGGCTTCTTTATAAAACCCGCGGTGGCGGCTTTTATGATTACCGGTTTTACGGGATCGCCGGTTTCCCCGGAAGCGGAGTTCAGAAAATCATTATAGCTGCCCTTTGTGTTGTAGATAAATTCAGTGGCTTTTGCCTGTTGAATAAGATACACGCCGCGGCCCGGGCAGATGAATTTCAAACCGTAGTCGTCCACGCGGACCATATTGGCTATGTCCAGCTTAGCGGTGGTTTTTGACTCGATTGATACCAGCCTGTTGTTCTTATATTCGCGCATGAATTTTTCGGCGCGGGAACGTATATGGCAGTTTGGGCTGATAATAGTGCGCAGCCCCTTGCTGTACACGCTGTTTAAAATAATCCGGATAACGTCTGTTTTGCCGTTATATATGCCCCTTGTCAGAAGAATATTGGTGTAAAAGACCTTTAAAGCCGCAAAGTGTTTGAGCAGCGCGTCGTTTCCCGGCGCCTGCCCGTATATGAAGTATTCCAGTATATCCGTTTTATTTTGATCGCTCAGCCCGCACTCTTCGCAGAGCACGTTAAAATTTCTGTAGTTATACGCGTTTTCCGCGCCTTGCCCGCTTATTGCCTTTCCCATCTAAATCCCCTGCCATTATGCATATACGTTTACCACAGGCTTTTGTATCAGCTGCCCGTCTATCTCGACGCCCTTCTTTAAGATCCCATAGACGACATCCGCCGGATGCTCCTCATCGGCAGCTCTGTTTTCCGTGTTTTTCCTTATCCATCCGTCCAGCAGCTCCCCCTTGGTCACGCTCGTTTTAAGCGGAAGTATAGGCGTTTCCCTGATGCCCATGGCGTTAAGCCGCGTAACGCATAAATCCCAGACCGTATAAAACGATTCCCTGTAGTCGTTTATCTGTATACGCCCATTTAACGCGCCCGCGTACTTTTCCAGCACTGCGCCGATATTGTCAAAGCCCTCCTGCGGCGTGAAATTAAACAGGTTATATATAAAATGGTTCTGGTTAAACCATTCAACCTTCTGCCGGGTATCCATGACAGCCCCGGATATGCCGATATGTTCGATAATCCGGCAGATGTGAATGAAACTGTTGATATAACGCCGCACGCCCAGTATATCTTTTTCCGTGCGTATCTCATGCATGACGTTATCCAGCGATTCGGCCAATTCTTCCAGTTTATCCTGGGGAGACACGGGCGCCTCCACGGCCGCGGAAGGGTAAGCCAGGATCTCGTGCCCGCGCATCAGGCCCGGGGACGCGGCTTTTACCTTTATGCCTGTATTCTGAAAAGACTGCACCGTTGTTTTCTCTATCCTGCAGATTATAGGCGTCTCGCCTAATTCAAAAGGCGGTTCGGCCACGGCCGGCATTTCGCCGTCCAAAGCGCTTAATATGTCGCCCGCCTTGACCGGGGGCAAAAGCACGCGGTACTGCCTATCCCTTAAAAACGGGCCGCAGATTTTACTGTAATACAGACCGAAATAGGAATCCTCCGCTATTTTCTTCTTCCTGATATCGTACGCCATATCCGCAAGCAGCAATAAATTTTCCATGGCCAGTTCTTCAAACCGGCTGTTATCCTCCACATCCCGCATCCGCCTGAGTAAGCCGAGATATAAATTGAGCCGGGCCGAATCGGCGGACTGCCCGATCTCTTTCACCACGGCCGCCTCTAACGCCGCAATGCTTTGGTATTCCGAGACGCTGTTCGCGCCCATCCTGATAAACCCGTGCCCGAACGGTTTCCAATAGCTGAACTGGACCTTCGCGGCGTGATAGCGCGTTTCCCAGCCCGGCATATCGGGGCGGTCCTCCGCCAGTATGTTATCTGTCACCCCGTACTGCCTCATACTGCGCTTTAACTGATCATATGCCTCTCTGGTGAGCCATGTGTTTAACAGCCCTGCGTCTATCCACGCGTCAGGCTCAATATTTGCCGATTTACAGAGTTCCCTTAAGTACTCCAGGAGTTCTTTTTGCAGCTGATCCCTGTTTTCGATATCCTCCGGGATAGTTGCGTACATTTTTAGAAACAAAACGGAGTCTGCGAACAATGTGGAGAAAAAATCCGAATATTTGCTGAAAAAATCCCTTTGCCCGCGGACCAGCAGGCCTTCGCGGATTTCGGGCGATATGTACTGCAAAACGCCGGTCCCGCGCTCCGTTTCAATGAACTCGGCGGATACGGGCAATGGGGACGGCAGCCGCAGATCCCCGTATCCGTACGGAAACAGCTGGGCAGGCTTCATGTACGGGGGTTCATACGAACACAGCACCGTGGACGCCAGCGGCAGCAATTCCTCATTGTACTGCTCATAGGGGAATTCACAGCGGCGCATTATTTTTGTTATCAATTTTTGACGCCTGAAAAAATACCGCTTTACCTCCAGCAAAGCGGCTTCAAGATAAAACAGGGTTTCTTTGCCGTCCAAGCCGGTATTGGTATCCGCAATCATTTTACATATTTCATAAACGCGATCCTTTGGGAATATGCCAAACAAAGCCGCCATGAACTCCCGCGCGCGCGGCGCCGCCTGATCGCGCCCGCATTCCAGGAAGTCCGCCAATTGGCGCGGATCGTCCATAACGTCTGCAATTGTCTTTAAGCGCCCGGAATACACGTAAAAAATATCCGCGCTTTTTAAACTTTCGTATAATTTCTTAATATAGTGTATGGAATCGGCCATGTGAAAACACCTTCTACTTTCCCTTAATATTATATACGTGTTTTGGTATTTAACAATCCCCGTCCGGCCGGATTCACCCGCGGCGCATAAAAACGGACGTGCAACAAATATTTTACATCTCATAAAATGTACTATAGATAAGCGATGTTGAATCGCATCTATACAGACAGGTCTGAGGGGGTTTTTTATGAGTGCGCTGGGCGCAGGATGCCTGCCCGTTCCAGGCGCGGGCAATGAAATGTCGCTGCTGTTGCTGCTGATGATTTTGTGCCCGGGTTTATTTAGCGGCGAAAACTCATTGCTGCTGCTTATTTTGATTATTATGCTGGCGTCGGGCGGCAGTGCGTAATATTGGAAGAGGAGGGGTTAAAAAATTCTAATGAAATATACACCGATTGTTCATAATTTTTATCTATACTGGAAAGGAGTGAGAACCCTAGTAAATACAAATAAGCTAAGCGGCAATATAAATATGAAGGGGGGCAGTTTGTACAGGTAAAAACCGCTTAAAACAATATAAACGAGGGATAAAATGAAAATGATAATAGGCGGTTTGTTAGTCGGCGCGCTGCTTTCATCACCGGCTGCCGAACCTTTAGATATACAGGCGGACGCTTATCGTCCTACATACGATTTGCGGTTGCACAATGAAAACGTCATTATGGCTTTTAAGGAGCAGCCTCAGCTAATGAAGATAGATGAACTGATTGGCGTCATTAATGATAAAAACAGAAGCCTTCTAAGCCTTCTCAAGGAAAAGACTAAAATACTGGATAAAATTCAAACGCTTCTTGATTTCCGCGTATATACCAGAACACCGTTTAATGAGATCCAATTGAATATATTCGCGAATTTTACGGGTTTTTACAACCGGGAAGCAGGCGCGCTGCAAAACACATTAAAGAGAATCGACGAGGACAAAGAGCTTGTATCGGCTAAAAAGGAACTTCTGTTAAAAGAAGGTAATTTACCGGCGGTTATCGACGAACTGACATCGTTCAGCAATACCCTGAGCGACGCGATTTCCTCATTGCGTGAAATTGTTGAGGCCGGAAACCATACTCTGCAATTGCTTTGATTCGGGGGCGATCTTTTCGCCCCTTTTTATACGGCTAATTATCATATTTTCCCCGCGCGCGCAGTAAAATGAAATAGACGCAATGCGGATTCAGGGGGGAGAATATGAAAACTGAGGTTAAAACGGAAAATTCCAGGATGTACTCGCTGTTTTCCGGCGTACTGGCCGGATACGCGATTACCTGCATAATTTTTCTGGGATACTCGATACTTATAACGTACACGTCTCTGACCGACGAAAAAATGCCGTTGGTGGTCGCCGGCGCCACGCTGGTTTCGGTTATAGTAGCGGGCTTTGACGCGGCAAAAGGCGCTGAAAACAAAGGCTGGTTCTGGGGCATAATGGCGGGGCTTATCTACGCGCTGATCCTCTTGGTTATTATGACGCTTGTGCTAAAGGGCTTTTCAGTGGATTCCCGCACAGCCACCGTGCTGGTTCTGTCGCTCGCGGGAGGCGGCCTGGGCGGCGTAGTTGGCATAAACTTTAAAAACTGATTGGCAAACAGTACAAATTGTGATATAATCGCCGAAAAAACATAGGGGAGGGTTTTATGAAACACATACATACCGTTAAACCCGCGCTGTTCACGAAGACGCTTCAATATGCGGGCTGCGGCGAATGCCAGACCTCGTGCCAGTCGGCGTGCAAAACATCGTGTACGGTGGGCAACCAGATATGTGAAAATACCAGGATAAATAAACCGTCTGACAAACGCAGAACGGATAGATGATGCAGGGCCTGTCGAAATCCGCGTGATTTTGCCAGGCCCCTTTTTTTGGAGGAGACGGATGATCCATAAATTTTCCATGAACGGCCTGTTTGTCGTAATGGACATTAACAGCGGGGCCATTCATACGGTGGACGAGCCGGCGTATAAACTGCTGGATTATGCCCAATGCAGGGCCGATTTGGACGATGCGCGCGTGTTTCTGGACGCGTTTTCGGGCGTTTACACGGAGGAAGAGATATTGGGCTGCCTGGAGGAACTGCGCCAGGCGGCGGATGACGGGGCCTTGTTCTCGCCTGACATATACGAGCATTATGCGGGCATGAGGGGCGGGGACACTGTTAAGGCGTTATGCCTGCATATAGCGCATGACTGCAACCTTCGCTGCAAATACTGCTTTGCGGGCAAGGGCGCGTACAGCGGCGCGCGCAGCCTGATGAGCGCGCGGACGGGGCGCGCGGCCATTGATTTTCTGCTCGCGGCCTCAAATAAACGCAGGCAGCTGGAAGTGGATTTTTTCGGCGGCGAGCCTACGCTGAATTTTGACGCTGTTAAGGATATCGTTTCCTACGCGAGGCGCCGTGAGCGGGAATACGGGAAGCAGATTCGCTTTACCCTGACCACCAACGGCGTGCTGCTGGACGATTCAATGACAGAGTATATAAATGAGCATATGAAAAATGTAGTGCTGTCCGCGGACGGGCGTAAAGCAGTAAACGATAAAATGCGGACAACCTTAAGCGGGCGAGGCAGTTATGACATCATAATGCCGAAATTCAAAAAACTTGCGGACAGCAGGTCACAGGAAAATTATTACATACGCGGCACATATACGCGTGAAAACCTGGATTTTGCCGAGGATGTAAAACATCTGGCGGATATGGGGTTTAAACAGATATCCGTCGAGCCGGCGGTTGCCGGGGCGAATGATAGTTACGCGCCGCGCGCGGAGGATTTGCCCGCGTTATTTGCCCAATATGAAGCGCTGGCCGCGGAATTGGTGAGACGGGAGCGCGAAGGCCGCGGTTTTAATTTTTTTCATTTTATGATAGACCTGGATGGCGGGCCATGCGTAATAAAGCGCCTGACCGGCTGCGGGGCCGGAACGGAATATTTGGCTGTCACGCCGGACGGGGCGTTGTATCCGTGCCATCAGCTGGCGGGCCAGCCCGCATTTTCCATGGGCAGCGTGTTCGGCGGGATTTCGGAAAAGGGGCGTAAGATACGCGAAGATTTTTCCGCGTGCAATGTATACGCCAAACCCGAATGCAAACAGTGCTGGGCCAGATACTATTGCGGCGGCGGTTGCGCCGCCGCGGCGTATTTTCAGTCGGGGGGCATACATACGCCGTATGCGCCGGGATGCGGCTTGATGCGTAAACGGATTGAATGCGCCGTGTATATTAACGCCGAAAGGTCGATGCAAATATATTGACGGCCCGGTCCATTACAATTATAATGGCATTCAGTGAAAAATTTGTCTAATTCCACGAAGGAGGCTTTATGTGAAAGGCAGAAGCACGTTTTTTGTCATCATCGCGTTGGCTGCGGCTGCGGGTCTGTCCTTATTGGCGTTTTTCGGCGTCGGTTCCAATCATTTGTTCGGAGTTGCCAGCATCAGGCAGGGCCTGGATTTGCAGGGCGGCGTGTCTATCGTTTACAGGGCGAAGGACTATTCCCCCACCCTGTCGGAAATGAACGCCGCAATCTCCTTGATCCGGGGCAGGCTGGACAATCAGAATTATACGGAAGCGGAGGTCGGGCAGCAGGGCGCCGATCAGTTAAGGGTAGATATACCCGGCGTGGCTGACCCCGAAAAAGCGGTTACGGAATTGGGCGCGACAGCTTTGCTTACCTTTAAAGACGAAGCGGGCAACGTCCTGCTGACAGGCGGCGACATAGCCGACGCGAGGCGGCAGATTGTCCCGGCCGGGCAAGGCGCTACGGGGACTTATGAGGTAGCGCTGTCGTTCAATTCGGAAGGCACGAAAAAATTCGCGGACGCTACGGCCGCCAATGTGGGAAAAACCCTTTCCATATTCCTGGACGATAAATTTATTGACGGCCCCAGGGTAAACCAAGCCATAACAGCGGGCAACGCCGTCATAACAGGCGGTTTTGACGCCGCGGCCGCGGAAACGTTGGCGCGCACAATCCGCGAGGGGTCGCTGCCTTTCTCGCTTGAAGTGCTCTCTGTCAACAACGTAGGCGCTCAGCTGGGCGCCAACGCGCTGAGTATGGGCATTTTGGCCGGGGTAATCGGCACGTCCCTGGTTTTGTTATTTATGCTTCTTGTTTACCGGGTATCGGGCCTTGCGGCTGACATCGCGCTGGTCATATATGTGGGCATTGTGCTTATATTATTGAGCCTGATCAGGGTTACGCTGACATTGCCCGGCATAGCGGGCATTATACTGTCCATAGGCATGGCGGTGGACGCGAACGTTATTATCTTCGAGCGTATGCGCGAGGAAATCCACGCTGGCAAAACGATCCGCGCCGCCACGGACGCGGGCTTTAAAAGGGCGTTCCCCGCTATATTTGACAGCCATGTGACTACGTTTATCGCAGCCGCGGTACTCTACTGGATGGGCACCGGCCCCGTTAAGGGCTTCGCCCAGACGCTGGCCGTGGGCATTGTCATTTCCCTGTTCACCGCTTTGACGGTAACGCGGTTTATTATACTAAATCTGGAAGGCGCGGGGCTGAACATACCCAAAATGTTTGTTCCCATTAAAAAGGAGGCCTGAACGGGATGCGCGTACTGAACATTGTTGAAAACAGGAAATATTTCATCAGCGCCTCCGTGGCTGTTCTGCTGATTGGCATAATTTTTATGATTGTAAACTCCGTGTCCGGCAGGGGCGCGTTTTATTACGACGTGGAATTTACGGGCGGCACCTCCTTCCAAATCAATATCGGGCAGTCGTTTAACAATGACGACATCATGAAAATTATACGGGATGTTACCGGTCAGGAAGCGCCTCAGGTTCAAAAGGTCGCCAACGTGAACGAAGTGATGATCAAGATACGTTCGATCGATCAGAGCACGCGGGCAAAACTGATACAGGCAATCAGCGATAAATACGGAATTGCCCCGGACGCGTTCACGTATTCGGATATCAGCCCCACCATCAGCTCAGATATGCAGAAATCAGCGGTGCTGGCCGTTGTATTGTCCTGCGCCGCCATGCTGATTTATATATCGTTTCGCTTCAGAAACGTGCGCATGGGTTCGGCCGCCATTTTGTCGCTGCTGCACGACGCGTTCATAATGATCGTGTTCTACGCTATCCTGCGCATTCCGATCAACTATTCGTTCATCGCGGCTGTGCTGACAATCCTGGGCTATTCGGTTAACGCGACGATTGTTATCTTTGACCGCGTACGTGAAAACCGTTCATTAATGCGCAGGGCGCCGCTGCTGGAACTGATAGACACCAGCATTACGCAGACCATGCGCAGGTCGATATTTACTCTGGTTACTGTTTTTCTTGTACTGTTGATTCTTTATATTTTGGGCGTAGCCTCTATAAAAGATTTTTCCCTGCCCATAATGATCGGCGTGGTTGCCGGCGGGTATTCCTCCATATTTTTGGCGGGATCGTTTTTGTATATATTCAGCGTGAAACCGCAAACCGCCGGGGCGCCCGTTCAGGCGGCAAAAACACCCGCTGTTCCAAAGCCGGCTGCGGCGGCCGCCACAGCGGGTTCAGCCTCATCTCCGCCCGCTGCCAGGGTTGTTGCGCCCCCGGGTTCTGATGGGAACGCAAGGCAGCTGAGTTCAACTCGCCGCAAGAAGAACAGGCGCAAATAATGGCCCATCCGGACACAACACAGGCTATGGCATAAGCTATAGCCTTTTTTAGCACTATAATACGGGGGGTTATTATAGTGGATATAAAAATGAAAGGCATTTATAAGTCGTACGGCGCGGATAATGTGCTGTCGGATGTGGATTTCCGCATACCGGACAGCGATAATTGCGCGCTGTTAGGTGAAAGCGGCGCCGGAAAGTCCACATTGGCGGGTATTCTGGGCGGCGCGGTACCGGCGGATAAGGGCGAGATTACGATAGACGGCGCGCCGGTACGGTTCCGCTGCCCTGCGGACGCCGCAAATGCCGGTATCGCCGTTGTATATGGCGACCAGGATCCGATATATGACCTACAGGTCTATGAGTACATCTTTCTCGGCAGGGAAATCACAAAATACGGGATAACGGACGTTTCGTTTATGAAATCGGAAGCCGGGCGCATCCTGGGCGAAACCGGTTTGGATATAGACCCCTTGTCATTTATGTCCGCTTTAAGTCAAAGCGGGCGCCAGATTGTGAATATATGCCGCGCGTTTTTATCCGGGGCGTCTGTTTTTATTTTGGACGGGGCGATAGAATGCCTTCCGGAAGCAGCGGCCCAACGCGTTTTGAATATGTTATACGGCTTTTGGCTCGAAGGCAAAAGCATTGTCATTGTTTCAAATATGTTAAAATATGTATTGCCTGTGTGCTCACGGTTCGTCGTAATGCGCGACGGCGCGATTGCCGGCGAACTGAGCTCCGATCGGGCTGACGCGGGCGTTCTGGAACATATGCTGCGCCATAGCAATATTAGGGTTCCCGCGGGTTCTGAAAGGTTTGTCAGCCGATACTGCGTGCTGCGCGTCCGGAGCGATTATTTTACTTTTCATGTAAACAAGGGAGAGATACTGGGTTTAACCGGCAGCGGGTTCACAGACGCCGCTATGTGGCTTTGGGGATTGAAAAGGCCGGCGTCCGCAAAAATATACCTGCGCGGGCGGTCCGTGCGCATAGATAACCCGGCGGCCGCCATGAAGCTGGGGATAGCCTTTGTGCCGCGCAACCAACGTGAAAACGGCATTTTTCCCGATATGAACATTATGGATAATATTTTGATTCCGTCATGGCGGCTTGCGGGTAAATACGGATTTATCAGCCGGAAAAAGCGGGAGGCAGTATTTGAGGCGCTGGCCGATCGGTTTAATATTAAGTCGGGGTACCGCTATAACCCCATAAGCGCCGTACCGGCCGGCAGCCAGCAGAAAGCCCTGCTGGCAAGGTTCCTGCTGCACACGCCGCAGGTCATTATATTGGATAACCCTGCGCAGCGCATGCAGACTGCGGATAGGGACGATATATACCGCCTGATTTTCCGCCTGGCAGGCAACGGCGCTTCTATACTGCTGCTTTCGGACGATTGCGGGGAAATGGCCGGCCTCTGCGATCGCGTGCTGATTATGCGGGACGGGCGCATAACCGGCGAACTGTCCGGGAATGAAATTAACGCGGAGGCATTACGCGTTAATGGATTCTAATGCCAAGGAGGATGGTATGTACAGCGATAAAAGCCTGATTAATAGGTTTACAGACAGTTGGGCGCATCGTCCTCTTTTCAGAACAACCGTAATGCTTTTCACGCTTGCGGTTATTCACGCGTTATTCCTGTATAACAAAGCGCCCGGGTTCGGCTTGACGGATTGGCTGTCTGTTTGGATAAATCTGTTGAATGAGTACGCGGGCGCAGGTATCCTTGCGCTCGGCATGACTTTTGTGATTACAAGCGGCGGCGTGGATTTGTCATCAGGCGCCATGCCGGCTGTTATCGGCGCCGTTATTGCCTTATTCGCCGGCGCCGGCGGTATTGCCCATGCGTTCGGTTTGAACGGATTGCCCGCTTACGCGGCCGCCATTTGCGCTGGTTTGATTTTCGGGGCGCTTTTGGGGCTTTTCACAGGTATCCTGATAACGCGCGGCAATATTCCGCCGTTTTTGGCTACTTTAGGTACGATGATGATCTACCGCGGCTTTTCGCGCCGGATTATGGACAGCGCTGCGCCGGTTATCCCGCGGGGGTTCCAAAACATAGCTTTATTTGAAATATCGGGCAAGGCGTTCCTGCCTATTATTTATTGGCTGGTTTTAGCCGCGGCGCTGCATGTGCTGTTAAACCGGACGGTTTTCGGGAAGTCTGTCGCCGCGGTCGGTTCGAACGAAAATGCCGCGTGGCTGGCCGGTATAAATGTTAAGCGGATAAAACGGCTTGTGTACATGCTCGCCGGCATATTGGCCGCCGTTACGTCCGTGATTCGGATATCCGCAGCCAATACGCCGGATTACGCGAACGCCGGCGGCGGATACGCCGCGGACGCTATTGCCGCCTGTATTTTTGGCGGCGCCAGGCTGGGCGGCGGCCGCGGTTATATAGCCGGCGCCGTAATGGGCGCGATGATTATTGCCGTAATAAACAATATGTCGGGGCTGATGGGCGTGTCCCCGTATATGGGCGAGGCCTTCAGGGGGGCCGTAATCATCGCGGCGGTTTTGCTGCAGGGAAAGAAAATAATGTAATCTGAATGCCGCAGACAGCGCATATCATAGATCAAAACAATACGGAGGTACCGACGCATGGCAAACCGAAATACCGAAAGCAGCGGGCTTACCGCCGGGCAGGCTGAAGCCCTTCTTGCCCGGTATGGAAAAAATGTGCTTATCCCGCAAAAAAAGGACAGCCTGTTACTGAAAATTCTTCATATTATCTGTGAACCGATGTTTTTACTGTTGCTTGCAGCGGCCGTCATCTACTTTATTTTGGGCGAAGCGCGGGACGGGGCGGTTATGCTGATATTCGTAGTCGGGATAATCGGCATAGAGGCTGCCCAGGAGTGGAAAACCGACAGAACCCTGAATGCCCTGAAGGATCTGTCCGCGCCCATGATAACGGTGCTGCGCGACGGGGCTGAAACGCGGATACCCAGCGCCGGCCTTGTGCCGGGCGATTTGATGATGATCCATGAGGGCGTGAAAATTCCGGCTGACGGCGTGATAATACGCTGCAGCGATCTGCGCGTGGACGAATCTTCGCTGACAGGGGAGGCGGAGGGCGTTTGGAAGACACAGGCGGACGATGTCCGCGAATCCTCCGGTTATTGGCGGAAAGACTATTGTTACGCGGGTACGCTGGTCACGCAGGGAACAGGCGCGATCCTCGTTGAAAAAACAGGAACCTCTACGGAATACGGGAAGATCGGGCTGAACATATCCGGCGCGCCGGAAATAAAAACGCCACTGCAAAAACAAACCGGCGAATTGGTTAAGATGAGCGCCGGCATTGCCGTTATCCTGTTTATACTGGTGTGCGCGGGCACATGGATGGATATTCCGGATCATACGCCCAAAGACAGGTTTATCGAGAGCGTGCTTTCCGGCATAACACTGGCGATGGCCATGATCCCCGAAGAATTTCCGGTTATACTGACAGTGTTTCTTTCCATGGGCGCGTGGCGGCTGGCCAGGAAAAACGCTTTGGCGCCTAAACTGGCCTCGGTGGAAACGCTTGGGGCGGTTTCCGTATTGTGCGTGGATAAAACCGGCACCATTACCATGAATCAAATGCAGGTTCAGGATATCTGGCCGGCGGGCGGGGATGAGGAAAACCTCATAGAGATCATGGGGCTCGCGTGCGAAACCGACGCGTACGACCCTATGGAAAAAGCAATGCTGGCTTACTGCGAGCAAAAAGGCATTGCCGAGACGCATCTGTTCGGCGGTGAAATGCTTACGGAGTATGCTTTTACTGACGAGTTGAAAATGATGGGCCATGTCTGGCGCCATGACGGGGGTATTATTATTGCCGCAAAGGGTTCGCCCGAGCGGATACTTACTGTCTGCGGCATATCTGACAGCG
>JGI20166J26741_11492252_pt1 | contig 12876 bp, 6 predicted proteins | sample TergutCu122P5_FD_26741 | JGI IMG/M metagenome (IMG submission 26741)
CACTGTATAATACTCTTGAGCTCCTGATGATGGGCATAGTGATGCCCGAAACATGTTGAGCAACCAATAAGATCTGCAATAAAAACCTGTGTTGCATCTAGTTGGCATTTTATTTCCACATATTAACGAAGATGCACGGTCAAAATCATATCAAATGCGTACACTGTTGTTGTAAATCAGCAATTGTTAAAAATATTACGATATAGAACTTCGGGGTAGCATCCAACAAATTTAATTTACACAAAAGTTGGACTCTTTTAGCAAGTTTTTCGGAAGAAAACAACAATAATTCCACCATATTTTAAAGGGTATAATATCATACAAGACGAAAGCCATCTATGAATTGTACTTGAAGGTCTCATTTCAGTTGTTGCAGTGGGTGGGAGTCCCTTGATACAGCAGCTTCAAAATGGACGAATTGTTTCGGCTTCTGATGACGGATCAGTAAGGTAGATTGGTTGAATAATTGGCAAAGGAATCTGAAGTACTCAAAGAAAAACCTGCCCCATTGCCACTTCTGTCACAAATACCAGACGAAAAACCGTTGCAATGAGCTCGGTCTTAGCACGGATGACATTTGAACGATGATGTAACCTTTTGGAAATGATAAATTAAACCCAAAGACGCTGACAGTCCATCAGCTTGTCATCCAATTCATCGACTTTTAAGCAACCCGAAGATAAATTACTGTGTTGAAAAGTGCCCATCTCCAGTCCGTACTCCAACCCACGTGGATCCAGTTTACAAAATCACTCAGTTAAAGCTCAGTGGTTTCTTCATGTACCACTGCGTTTAATAATAAAACTTATACATTAAGCCAACAAAGTGCATTTATGTTTTAGAATAAATAGCAATCATTTTCCTACACACAATTAATTGAAATGCCTTTATGACCTAGACACAGAGGTTTTACTGGTGGTACGATCTGAAATTCAGGTTAATATTCGTCTTCAAGTGTATACAGTACGCCAAAGGTTAATTTATATCTTCAAATTTGTCTATTTGCTTCATGTTTCCCCATCAAAATTCTGAATGGTTTTCTCAGTATCAGAAGTAGACAGAAGTAAATGCTGAGTAGACTAATTTTATGGTTATGCCTCGAGACCAGAATGAAAGACAAAATCATAACATATAGATAGGTACTAAGTCCTTTGTAAGGGTGGAAGAGTTCAGATATTTGGGCACAACCCTAACGTATCAAAATACCATTCATTAAGAATTTTGAGAGCGGAATGAAGTCAGGGAACGCTTGTTATCTCTTGGTGCAGAATCTTTCGTCTTCCAGTTGGCTATCCAAAAATACGAGGACTAAAAACAGAACTTTAATATTGCCTATTATTTTTATGGTTGTGAAACGTGGTCACTCATTTTGAGGGAGGAACGTAGGCAGTGGGTGTCGAAGGATAGGGCACTGAAGAGGATATTTGCGCCTAAGAGGGACGAGGTAACGGGAGAGTGGAGAAGACTACGTTATCAGGAGATTTATAATCTGTACTTTTCCCCATATATTATTCTGGTGATCAAATCTAGAAGAATGAGATGGGCGGAGCATGTAGCAAGTATGGAGAGAGGAGAGGTGCAGAAAGGATTCTGCTGGGGAAACCAGATGGAAAGAGATTACTTGGAAAACCCAGGCTTACATGGATGGTATTAAAATGTATCTTCAAGAAGTGGGATGAGGGACATGGACTGAAATGATCTGTCTCAGGATAGGGACAGGCGACAGGCTTTGTGCATGCGGTAATGAACCTTCGGGCTCCATAAAATGCGCAGAATTTCGTGACTAAGTACCTGTTAGCTTCTCAAGAAGAACTCTGCTGTATGGAGTTAGTTTTTTCAATACCCGAATACGTCAAATCAAATAACAAATCGTATCCTAAACGCATTTAGATTGCACTTGAATTTGTGTGACTCTTGACGTTCTCATGGCGGTAAATGCATCGTCTGCTTGGTTCTTCGTCTGTTATTCCATTTTTACTTTAAAACGGAAAGTACATGGGAACTGCACCAACTGGTGGCCAATTAATCTTTTTGAAGTTCATAACTGTGAGAATGAATATCCCATAAATGCCAGAGGCGCGTCCATCTCATCCCCTTACATAGAATATCCTAATAATATTAGATCCAGACAACTGTAAACATTTGGAATTGACTGCACAATTCTCTCCGTAACAACTGGCCCCCTTTCTGTCATAACCAGAGGCAGCTGTGGTGGAATGGGATTTGTGTCAATTCTTCGCATCACTCCATACTTAACACAGTAGACTGCTGGTTGCTTTTCTTCTTGTTTGCCCACTTTCCTGCCTCAAAGTGAAGTTTACTACGCTGTTTGTGCCCAAGTGTTAAGGGCAAAGCAGTCCCTTTACCAGCCTGGACAGGCCCTTAGGGTATCAAGGTAATTGTCACATGAAGGTTATGGGTTTCCAGCCCAGCACACTTGCCGTCTTTACCTCCCAACAAATATTCCTGGCTCAGTCGACCCCAGGACTACACTATGTCATCGGGAATCGAACCCGCGACCTAACGGCTTGTAGCGCAGTGCCTCAACCAACTGCTTCACCGCGTGCCCCCTGTGTCAAAGTCTTCCCCATTACACATTTTGATCCTCTTAACAGATTTCTACAAAATGAACTACAGATTTTATGCTATTAGTGGTAATTCCAATGACGTACATTTCAATACGGTACTGTCGAAAAGAGTAACACAGAGGACGCATGGAGTTGTGAGAATAGCAAAATTACCACTACTTAATATGTGGTCGCGAAATGACATATGGCAAATCTTTTTAATGTGTGAAATTTGCAAGTTCCTCATGTGATTATCACGGCGGTATAGCTGAATTTTCGTTCTTCCAGGATAAGACGCTACGTCACTGGACAATCCGATCACGCATTCATCTTCAAGGGCTAAAATGTCATTCTTGGACGTTTCGAACCTACGTTGCTTCGAAACGTCGAAATTTGATGAACCAGAAGAACGGGAATCCTGGTGAGCCACATTCCTAGAAATTAAACCAATAAAAGAGCGGCAAATGACCCTAAGTTTCACCCAAGGCCAGGCTCGAATTGAGTCATACGTTGTGTCAGAGACATAGAGGAAGTCCATGTCTTCCAAACGTGTCGTCTTTTTCAGCATTGTACTGAGTCAGACTCGAATCTATGACATTCCATCCGATGAGTGCAGCAGCAGAGCCTTAGAATTGCCTTGCACAATCTAACAGTCTTCCTGATAAAATTCGCTGTGGTAGTTACAGAAGCGTCTCAAAGTCCTGATGCGTATTCTTAAGCTCTTTATACTGTATTTCTCTGCTTATCCGATTCCGCATACATAAAACCTCAGTACACACGAAACAAACTGAAAAAAAAAACAGGCCTGCAGTTCCAGTCCCGGTAACTTCTTTGTGGTTATTTTATGGGGAGGACACAGAATTACGAGCTCTTTTGTTCTGGCTTTGTAGAATTGTGGGTCAAAATATTCTCCTGCTCCGTCTTTTGAATGTGGTCTTGGTGGTGACGTGCAGTACGTATCATGGGCTTGGCGTGCAGAGCCAGCAGAGTGTTTTGTTAAGAGAGGAAAACACAAATAATGGAATAAAAACAATATTGAGACTCTTGTAGTAGGTACGACATAATATTCGTATCATTTATAATCTATGCGGTGGGAAGATTACGTTTTCTTATTAACAACTAACATCGAGGATGAGATGACATTTAGTAAGGGAGGCACAGAATGGAAAAGCAAACTTTAAGGGGGAAAGTCTAAAGAGAAAGTATCGCTTTGAAGACCCAAGCATTCGTGAGTATATAATATTAAAATGAATGTTAAATGTGTGTTCAATTGTAAGTTCCAGTTGCTGAAGAGAGAAACCGGCATTAAAAAGCCAGTGTGGAGAGTAAAATGAAAATTTGTGTTCTACACCGTGAAAAAAAAAAAGACTACGTGAATGATTTAACATCTTTCCAAGAACACTCTCCATGCAAGTATATCTCTATAGTATAATGACGACGATAATAATGATGATGATCATAGTAATGATATGTCCAGCATTATGCTGTCTCGTTCTAGGTCAGATTACTAGCAAGTGAACCCCTATTTACATAAATATATTCGCTCTGTATATGGAAAAGAATTCCTTACACAGTCTTACTTAAAAGAGATCTTGGCTCTTCTGGGATGTTACGCAGTTATCGACGTTACTGATTCAAGTAGTCTAATAAGAAATTCCTCTTGAGCTGTCTGACACTTGAAGATGGGGCCGAGACGTTGCCCCGAAACGTCGGTAACTAAATATTAATCTACGCTGCATAACATCCCAGAAGAATAAAGTTTTTATTTGCACCGCAACGGAACCCTGAAATGACGCATGTCTTAATTAAATATGGGCTTCTGGGATTGTTTGTCTTTTTCTTATGGCTGAATAGAAGCTACTTTAGTTGAACAGAAATCGTCTGACTTACACGCCTGTGTAGTAAGCCGGCAGTGACGGTGCCACCTCTTTGAAGACGGCAAGACAAACAGAGACGTCTGCAGAGATTTCAAGCAATCTGCTCCACACAGAACTGCGGCCGAGTTTCTTGTGTCACTTTTCCTGAAAATGTCTCAACATTTAGGTACTTGTGAACAGCGATAACAAATAGGGACGAATTCTGTCATGAAAGTCAGAAAGGGAACATATTTGGAAAGTCTTGTAAATAGGACTTCAAAAGACTGGGTTTACTTTGCGAAACAAGGAATATTAGGATACACACCAAAAGAACTGTGTGCTTTGGAGATTCATGTGACACTCTGAAGGTCGATAGACGAATGCCGGTTGTCGGAAAAACCTGCTACATGCATTTTTAGGGTAAGACATTAGACGAAATTACACTTCTACCCTGATGATATGGGAAGCAATTCTCTCTCAAATGTTGACAATAATATACCAATCAGTAACCTTTGAGGACTTCGCTGTTACAACGACAAATTCCGATTTTTTTTTTATCTTTTTATGCTGGTACAAATTTCGTCCCCTATTCTGGGGGAAAAATACAAATTACATGTGCTTGAAAACACAGCAGAGAGAAAAATACTTGACTCACAAAAGGGCAGGATAAATCGAAATGTAACTCCAGGACGTTCCAAAAAATAAGGCAAAGAAAGGACACTATGTTCCCTAGAAGATTGATGTGACTTCAACGAATATATGACACATATACGAAGTACCAAGTGGTACGTATTAGACCTTCGAGTAGTGATCATTTACATCCGAGCGTAAGTAGCTACCATCGTGACATTAACCCTTGTATCCTGATGCAGGAATTGGTATAAATAGCCTATAGCCAGGGGGTGACAGCTTGCTTCATATCAGCCTCTGATGCAAATAACTTGCCATTCAGGTCCTTCTGAAAGGGTTCGAGGGTAAGGAAACCGTTGGGCACGAGCTCCAGATAGTAACAGCGCTAGTCTATAATCTCCCACCCATAATGCCGTAACCAGTCACACGTCCGGTTAGCTGTGTGGAGCAACAGAAGTCAGCGTAAAGCAAGCTGTCTGTCTCTTGCACACAGAACTTGACCTCGACTTCTACTACTCCACAACAGCAACCTTATTTTCACAGTGTGTCAAATGGTTCAGCGATGAATACTTGGAGGTGTGAAGTGTACCATCTACTAACCACGTGCATGGCAGCTCTAGGTATCGAAGTTGGGATACAGTTATCTTCCTTGTATTATTTTTTTGAAAACTCATTGCACATATAACGAGGCGGTCTGTGATTATACCAGACATCTGGCGTTGTTGGGGAAGCGAAATATAAAATAATTATGCGTGAAGCAAGAAATACTTACTGAACTTTTATAGAGAAATTCCCATGGAAAGGAATGATTTGAAATTCATATAGGAAAGATACTTACTCGTATTAAAGAGGATTCTACAGAACTGGCTGAGTGCAAGTGACGTGGATAAACCAATCCAACCTCCTTTCTAACAGAGGGTGTAGGAATTAATGGGTTTCAAACTAGGGGTTCCGCTATAAGAATTTTTATTAATATTTTGTAAGGACTTGAAGTTCAATCTACAAATCTCAGGAGGGGAGCAGAATAAAATGCTACAAAAGGTAATTAGGTCCATTAGCCGAGAAACAATACAGGATGAAAAGAGCAAAAATGAACTTAGCGTCGGTCACAAGTCCTCTTCAAACTGCTGTCAACCAGAAACAAGCTCGTCATAAGCATTCTGACCCTGACCACTATAATGAATGAAACAGTCCTATTTTATGAACAATCCCTCAGACAGCTTCTTCCGCACTCCACTGTACGACTTAGGCAACGAGGCAACTACATGGCTTATAGTTTCCCTCCTTTGTGCAAGACTGCATTAGCTGTTTGAATGGGGTTCGCAGTTGTTTCCGGGAATATTTTTTTCCCGTTTATCTGTTTCTGTTAGCAATTTTTTTCTCTCCATTTCCCCAAACAATTACGTTCGACTGAATCCTTCCTTTTATTGACGTTGTTCAGTGGCCGTTTTTGAAAAGTCGGTTTTCAAAATATCGATATTTTCCATAAAATTCATTTACAGACATTTTATCAAAGGATTTTTATGAAGCTTTGTCCCTTCAAACAAGAACGAATAAATACTCGCAAAAAATCAATTAGAGTTTTAGTCCCTCTATTGCAGTACTTCCCATCTGCGTTGCGAAAGAAAATATGAGGCAAGGGTTATAGGCCGATGACATGCAATATTTACTTAACAGTATGGAGAAGGATTATGGTTACGTACCGAAGCGAATAAAGTGCACATGCAATTTATAGTAGTGAAGGACGAATTTCTTGCCAAATATAAGTTTCTCACGGTGGAAATTATTAAGGAGTCGATACGACAGAATATCGCAGGAATTGTTTGAACATTTTTGGAATAAATTACTTTCGTGTAAGAGAGTTACTTAAGGAAGTGAAAAAATGGTCGCTTAAGAATCTGCAGAAACGGTAAGTTCGCTGCTGAAACTGTCCAGAACGGAATGAAATTTGTGCTGATATCAAAGCAAGCTGCACCTTTACGGATATAAACAGGATATTGCACAAAATTCCAACACAGAAATCTATTATGATCAACGTATTTTGATCCAGGTCGATCAAATTTAATTCCTGCCTACATGAATGCTACGTCATACGCTTTGTTTCAGTTACTCTGGGATATGACGTAATTCATACGACGTAAGGAGTGGCAAAGCCGACGACACACCCTTCCGTCTCCAAGTCCCATGTGGCAGCAACATGCAGTCTTGTGTGTAATCTGCTTAGTTGGATAACAACAAGTATCATTAACAAACCATGACGACAAGCAAATCCTTAGAACGTAACAATAATCGCTTAAGCCTTGCAGTACGTACAATACTCTCAGCGTCGGGGCACTTTACGTACTGCTGTGTCACAGGCTGCGTTCCCACAGGAGTACAGAGAACTAGATTGTCACGGAAATGAGTGTTATGGATGGCCTTCGTGACTGCAATCTGACTCTTTTATTGCTCTCCAGCTGCTGTTTATTAGTATTAACCAGCCCAAATCACCCGTAAATAAAGTAGCTTTTACGGAGCTTATTATTAACTTTTTATAAAAAATAGCTACACATGAGGAGAAGAAGAGAAACGTGTTGGAGGGGTGGGTGTAGCAGATCGAGGGACATGTGAAGTGAGCTGAGTGTGGGAACTGCGAGTTCTCAGCTGGGTATCAATCAACACATTTGGATGTAAGAAAGTATTTTGTGTACGTGTGTGTGTATGTGTGTGTGTATGTATGTATATATGTATGTATATACGTATGTATGTATGTATGTATTATGTACTCGTACATATGCATTTACACATGTGCGTGAATGCACCTAAGCCCATACATCCCTACCTACACTTCTTCGTATTCAGAGTTCCCGGGATAAAATTTCTGTATGCAAAACGGGTACCGTGAGAGGGTTCTAGTGTCTGTCGTCAGCCATATCAGGCAAATTCCGCTATAGTGCCTCAAATTAGGCCACGGTTACTTCCTGATGCGCTCCTAATGCGTTATAACACAAATAAGTTGTTGTAGAGGTTGATAACGAAGTGAAGGTATTTCAGCACTTCGAAAACGAATAACACATACAAAATTTTCAAATGATATTTATAGTCACATACAGACGCAGAGTTTTTTATTGCTTGAAATTAATCAAGAGTTATTCAAATATTGTTTATGATATTCGTGTAAATTTTTATTCAAGGAGTCATAAAAATTAACTTGCAACCCAACTTTCTTCATTATTGATTTTAAAAAATTATAAACTCTTTTTATCACCGATGCACAAATATTATTACACCTTTATTATAGAAACACAAAGCTTCTTTCGTCCGTTATTACTGACGCACAAAAATTATTATTCTCTTTATTATTGACGCACAAGGATTATTACACTCTGTATTGTTGATGCACAAATATTAGTACATTCTTTATTAATAATACACACAATCCCATATTTTTAAATTGGATCAAGTATTTTATTACTTATTCTTGGAATTCTGTGGCAGATTTTTCTGTCCTGTTTTCTACCTAAGACAATACCAGCTACAGTGATGGTATAAAACCAGCGATCGTTTGCAGTCACTGTTAATTTCAGTAAAAGTAGGAAATAATGGACACTCTTCTCGCGCTTAATAGAAAATATTTGCAGTCACCCAAGTCAAATAGTTCCTTGTCGTCGCGACATGATGCGGTTTCAGTCTGAAGTGCTGATACACAGCAAATGGCCATTCTGTGAGCTCTGACAGTATGACCAAGAGCAACCATATCCTGAAAAACGAAAGGAGTCTTCGGCATGTCCTTTACAAACCCACATTCCGTGTTCCTGACGACCTAACTGGTGACCATTACGGCTGCTCGCCAGGTAAGCGGTTCCCCGACCTTTCAAAGAAAGTAACATCTTCATCTTCAAGGACCAAGTTGCTTTTCGAAATATCGAGAAGTACGATCCTAGCGACGCTGCATCACATCACAGAAACTGTTAATCCTCAATTACAGTGCTACAAAAACCTCAAAAAAGCATACGTGGAAGCTATTTGTAGTAACAATGCCCAATGCGTGCTAAATGGATAGTCATGGTCATGAGTGATACATAAACATAAATGAAGCATCTTTTAATGCCAAATCAACAAGACCGTTCCAGACGGAATCATACAGCAGAAGACCTACACTGTGACTGCCCGAAGCGTCATCAGGGAGTATGTTTGCTGAAATTAATACCACACTATTTTACTAAATCAATACGGCAGAACTATAATGAAAATTTATACTGTTTGGTTTTGTGGATCGCTTTGAAATTGGATGAGTGTAATAAATTCAACGAACCCTTCAGAAGCAATGTAAAGGTCACTGACCGATCTCTGGTCTCCAATATTCATTACGATTCCACAAATTTCAATTTACATTTCATTCATAGGTTATTTAAAGACTTGAAAGGCAACAATTAATTTATTTTTATAGTAAAAAACAAATTTTTTTTACCTTATTGGCTACTAGTTTCGGGATTTATGCCATCATCAGGCCATCCATATACAAATTTAAAACAGGTTACACGTAGTACACATTAAATTCAATGTCGTATGGGATCCTCTAAAACTTATACCAGTGTTAAAATTCTGTTAAAATCTTGAGTGGTTATATTGCCTATGAAATAATAAGTGTGAAGATCTGCAATGAAATTGAAGTTACATTTGATGCATAATAACATAACTCTTAGTTTGGACTGTGTTCAAATTAAAAAGCCTCTCTCTATATACACACACACACACTTTTAATTATTATATATATATATATATATATATTGTCTTTAGTCATAAATTATGTTATATGATGCTAGGCATAGAGTTCGTATTTATATTCCGCATACGCCGAGTATTTGGTGGTACTAGTGCCCCAACATCATCCCTCTTTTCTGAAATTTATCCACAATACCTTGAAAATATTAAGATACTTGATATTCTCGTGAAACATCGTATAATTGGCTATTTCCTATATGTCGATGACAATGCAACGAATATCCATGAAGTACTAAATACGTTCAACAACTTAACACTTACAATGCATTTCACTACGGAAGAAGCAGTTCAAATTAAATCAATTACCTAGATATTTCTATTTCCAAAGATGATAAGATAATGTTTAGCATATACGAGTATATGAAACTTACTGCAACTGACATTATCATTCCTAACAACTCTCGCCACCCCCCAGAACACAAGCTGTCAGCAATCAGATATCTAACTACCCGCCTATCAACATACCCTATGAATGAAACTGAAAAAAGAAAAGAAAATGACACAATAAAACAGATGTTTGTTTTTGGCGCGACAGCCCCATTGGGCCAGGGCATCCTCATACACGAGATTTCTAGATCACACACAACGCACCACAGTTGGTAGGACTCCTCTGGACGACTGATCAGCTTGGCGCAGAGACTTCTACCTGACAACACACAACACTCACAACAAACATCCATGCCTCCGGTGGAATTGGACCCCACAATCTCAGCGGACGAGCGTCCGTAGACCTACGCCTTAGACCGCGCGGCCACTGGGACCGGCACAATAAAACAGATACTATATAATAATAAATATGACAGAGCAATTTTAAACAAAGTTAGCCGAACAAATGATGAACAAGAACACAAGGAAGGGAAGACACAAACAAGATGGACGAAATTCACATAATCGTATGTTGTAAGACAGAACAAATTTATCACCAAGTTATTCAAACACTCTAATCTCAAAGTTACTTTCAAGACCGAAAACACTATAGGTAAGCTATTAGCTCGAAACAAAAACATTAATCCAAACAAATTTGACAATTGTGGTGTCTATCAGTTAACATGTCATGATTGTAACAGAAAGTATATTGAACAAAACTGGCAGACCATTGCAGGTAAAATTCCACGAAAACTTCCTGGATTTCAAATAAGGCAATGGAAAATCGACGTTTTGCACAACATCTCTTAGATAATAAACACTCCATAGGATCTATGGAAGATATTATGGAAATTTTACATTTAACTAGTAAAGTAAGTATGATGAACACCTTAGAAAGATTATATATATGTATATATATATATATATATATACGAGTATATAATGGAACAAATCTTGATAACCAAATCAATGATAAGTGCACGGTAACATACAACGTAATATTTGATAAATAATTCATAAAACTCACACATAGGGCATTCAACGCTGTGACTTCCTATACCTGCCTAAACCTTGTTCAGTCACAAACTACTACGCTAGATGCACACACGCATACGCGTAGCCATCCCAATAGGTACATCGTAAAAACTGTTAACAGAATATCATGATTGCTCCGACCCGTATTCATATTTGTTTTTTTATCGGTTAAACATATACCCAAATATTTATAACTTTCAAAGTGGTTCCTAACCTATTATCAAAGTTTACACTGAAGATACAATTAGATATCCCTCGTCATAAGGAGACACGGAAGAGTTATTATTACATCTATTAGCACCACCCAGTACCCGGCGTATATGGAATATAAAGACGAACTCTGTGCCTAGCAGCATATACCACAATTTGTGACTAAAGACAATATATATATAAGTACTGTTTAGTTTCAACACAGTCCGAACTATGTGATATGTTATTATGTATCAATTTTAACTTAAATTCCATTTCAACTCTTCACAAAACTCTTATTACATCACAGGCAATATAACCATTCAAGGTTTTAACAGAATTTTAACACCGGTGTAAGTTTTATGGGATCCCAAATGACACTGAATTTAATGTGCACTACATGTAACCTGTTTTAAATTTTAGGTGTGGATGGCCTGATGATGGTATAAAGACCGACACTTGTAGTCAGTAAGTTAAATAATAAAATATTGTGTTTGACTGTACAAATAAATTTATTGTTGTTTTTCAATTCTATAACACAATGGAATGCCTTCTACAAAAAATATTATTTAAAGGCGCTGAATCAACTGCAGGGACTGGTTGTTGCTACACGTCACGATGCCGTGATAATGTGCGCTAAATGCAAATGTATGACGTGAAGGTGAATCCTTGTACGTTTCAAATCTCAAGAAGCTAGTCTGCTGTTCTGATATTTGTGTACCCTCCGACCCCCACTTCTTAGGCCGCCCTTCTGCCGAAATAGCGATATTGTATTTCCGACACTCTCAGTTTCACGAGACTTTATTTTTCATCTTTGGTTTATTCGGTATGAAATTACATTACAAATTAACGGTTAAATAAATTTCCATAACAGTTATTGTATAGGTTTGGAAACTTATCCTTTGTTTCAGACCAAACACTGTTATCTATTAGTGCTCATTAAGACAGAAATATTAAAATACTGTAATTGCGTGAAAGCGATTTCGTGGAAGTTTTGGAAGAATCCTATATTTCCTTAAAATAGGAGATAGTCGTTTTGTTCTAGCTTTTCCGAATTCATTATTCTTAATCTCCTTGAAGTACGTCTGTGTAATTAACCACAATTATCCCGCAACTGATATCCGTAATTCTAATGGGCTCTTAACCGGGTAAAACATCATTATTTATGAACCGATATGTCTGTCAGTAAATTCACTATTTAGAGAGAGAAAAATGTGTTACACTCCTTGAAGAAATGTGTAATTAACAGAGTAATACTGAAAAGTTCGGAGAATATTCTTTTCCAGTACAAGTTGGCCCACCATAAAATCTTAACCGCACTAACATGAAATTTCAACCCAGCTTCCGTGGCACTAAACCGCTGATAACGTTCTTGGTTACGAAACGGCCTGCGAATTAAAAATAACCTACAGTTGTAAAAAAAATGAGCAAATGATCGCTTCTTACAAGAAGGAGTTCCGTATTTTAGG
>JGI20166J26741_11492696_pt1 | contig 12867 bp, 8 predicted proteins | sample TergutCu122P5_FD_26741 | JGI IMG/M metagenome (IMG submission 26741)
ACAACACAAATAATAACAGAGCAACACAATAACAGTACAACATAATAACAACAGAACAGCATAAAGACAATAGCATAACACAATGACAAGCACAACAGAAGACAATAATTCTGAAGAACAAATAATAAATAAAGATGAAGTAAATAATGGCTTAACATCCAGACTAGCCTGTAACTGAGAACATAATTCAGATTATCGCAAAACTTGCTGTAGTTACAGGTCTTCTCCCTCGAGGGCGAAACAACCCCCGTAAGTACTGTACATTGATTTTAACTTTGAACTAGTCAGTTTTAATACCATGGTCTTATTACTTTATGTGGAACCTGTGACTGCACTAAAAAGTTTAACGAATTAGTGTGAAGTTGAGATCTCACCTGTATATATCAATATCGCTCATGGAACAGCAATTTGTCGTAACCCACCGGCACACAATTTCACAGGAGACGGAAAAAACTTCACCGATCCTCAACAGACCGACACGTAAGCATGTTGTGTTGTTTACGAAATATAAGAAAAAGCAATTTTCTTGTGTATACAACATTTTGACAAAAGTTGTGCTTGTAACCGAGTTGTCAAGTAATGCGGGGATCCCATTTTGAGGAATTGTGTGGTTTGAGACAACTTGCCGTTTCATGATCGATGGTTTAGTGTAATTTATGTCATAACTTTTATTTTGTGCCCTTAATTTCGCCTGACGGTGGCGCTGTGTACGAAAACCGAGACATGGTGCGTTAAAAGTTGTATAGTAACATTTTAAATTCATTTGAAATTGGCGGCGTTTACCTCCGTACTGCGTTGACCAACTGAACGTTAACCGAGAGACTGTTTAATTACTTAAGGGCTTGCTGAACGACTGACATAGTAATTGTGTCTGTTGTTGTTTGAATGTCTGTGCAGCACAGAATCCGTTCACGCGTGAACTTAACCGGTCACATGCAAAACAGTTAAGGGACGTCACTGATATTCGTTTGGGCTGAGTTGCCGATAACCCTTAGTTACTTACTTACTTACTTACGTACTTACTTACTTACTTACTTACTTACTTACTCATTCTCACCACTCATTCACTCCGTGGAGCAGAGTCCTTCTTGAGCAGCTAACAGGTTCTCAGCTAGCCAAGAACTTCCCCGCATTTTGTGGAAACCTAAGGTTCATTACCGCGTTCACAAGTGTCTGTCTCTGTCCTGAGCCGATAACACTGGCCAACAAAATGAATGTTGTTTCCTGTGCCAAGTATTGGAATAGGCGAACAACAGTATTTTTATGCCTAACTCAAACGTATTCCGTAATTTTTTTCCGTCACGCAAGATTTTCAAGTGACGCACAGTTATATTTTAATAAAAATGTGAATTTCCATGCGAAATGGTCTACGTTCTTATCCACAGTTTGACTTCGATTGATTATCTGCTGTATTTTGCCTGTGGAGCATCTCTGTTGAGGGTCCAGCAGTGGTCCTTGAGCATACTTAGGCTCCACGTGCCCTGGTACCGCTTTCCCATTTTGGAAATACCATGGTGAAAGCGCTCCCCTTGCTTGTCACTGACGGCCCCAAATTTTTCGGGCAGGAAGTCCCAAGCGTGAGTCTAAGAAGTTTATTTGTAGGGTCATATTACATCTCATACTTTTATAAATCTTCTAAAGATCACTCACTATTTCACAATAGTTTTCTGCCTTTTGATTTCCCCAAAAGGTTTTAGTAACAGTTTTGAATGATTGCCACGCAACTTTTCCCACTTAATTCATCCGATCATCAAATTTCTCATTCTTTACCAACTCCCTTATTTGAGGACCTACAAAAATCCCGTACCATTTTGATCCACCGCCTTGACGAAATTTTTTATCAGCCCTAGTTTGATATGTAAAGAGATGATTAAATTTGTTCAGGGTTAACCAGTGGCTTATCTTCCCTGGAATCAGTGAGTCTCTTTTCGGCCACTGTTTTTATGTAATGATTTTTCTTATCTGCTGTCCCATTGACACAGAAACATCTGTGCTTATTATATGCAAGTTGCAAGCCAAGTAAAAGAGCTGCCACTTTCATAGCTAAAACTTGTTAGGAGAAATCATGTTGTCATATGACTACTTCATATAGACAGCATACGCTGATGGCACTGATGGGTATTCATTTCCGTTTGGAGGAGTGCAGCCTTCATGCTAAGTTTGAAGATTCGACGAACACGCGCCACTCGGTTGTATTATGTTGATGTCCAAGGGCCTCCATAAGAGAACCAACATCGTTACAAAATACTAGACTATTTTCTTTGGTGAAGAAATGTTGCAGTTCATCCTTGCAGTTCTGACAGTAACATATTGTAGTGTCGTGCTGAAGAAGATTACATTCTTTCAGTCTTGAAGTTAAAATTTCAGCCTGACTTTTAGACAAATTTAAATCCAGAACAAAGTCATTAAGATCTGCTTGAGTTATGAAATAGTTATTGAGGATGGACCACTGTTCAGGTGTTGGATCATTGTCATTCGTTCTCCCACCTGGTCTGGATGAACTTCATCAGCATCGGAGTTAACCTTGTCCATGGTCACATTGTTTGGTGGTTTCGGTACAGGTAGCTGGTCGCTGTGTGGAACCGATCTCATTGGTGATGGTACATTGGGATATGTCACCATGTATTTGGACTTAGAACTAATCCCTGATATGTCTGTTAAGTAGAAATAACAGTCTGATGAATGGTCTTCTGGCTTTCCCGAAACCATAGGCACGGCGACGGGAATGTGTCACGAACCATTTTTCCAGCCATTTAGAATACTACCACATGTTGCACAGCAAATATGAGGGGTCCAGAACTCACCTTCTTCGTCACCTACATTGCACCCAAAGTAAAGCTCATAACGTTTTTTAATCAGCGGAATGAAATTTTTTCTCTGAAATTTGAAGGTTACTTTACCACACGTGACAGAAACTGTCCGACTGATTTTAACAGTTTTTTGGCATAATGAAAGCTGCCACTGTAGTGTGATGCGATGTAATACACCTCAGAGAAATAACACTTGTGGTACTTGCAGAACAAAGCCTGGCACACAAGTGACAAAACAGTGTTCCTGAGACGGAGTCTAGATGCATGTCTGAGCATGACGGTACATGTATCAACCTTCTTTGCTTGACAGTCTGTATCCAAGGTGAAAGTGAACCCTTATAAACGACCTCCTAGCACCCAATTTAACTTCCTCCCTCCGGAACTAACATGTCAGTCGTAAAAATGAGGAGAAGTTTTCTTTAAAAATGTGTATTATACGCTGTATAAAACTGCGTACTTTTTACACAAAACTAAGGGCGGTAGAGAGATTATAATTCTGTTATTGAATTCAGCCTGAAAAAATATTCCAAAAGACATTACAAAGTTTACGTAGGACAAAAATCGTGTTTACCAGTGTAACTTTAAGTATAAATATGTGGGATCGGAAATTTCTGAAGTGTCCAGTGATCCAGAGTGAATCATTCTAAACCTTTATGGGAGCCAAGATACCCTCGTGAGAGGTTCTGTGCTTCCCTAGGGGTAAAATGCTAAGGAGGTGCCTCTGTCCTACTACAAAGTGAACCATATCGCTCCGAATCCTGTGCGGATGGATTCACTGCTGACATTACTTACGAGCACCCACGCGCGCGCGCGCGTGCGCGTGCACACACACACAAACAAACAAACACACAACCAACGGCCATTGCGAAATTGGAGGTTCTCACAGCGGTGTTGCTGAGGATGCAAGTCTTTTCGGGGATGTGACACTGTGTCTTTGGGTAAGCGGTTCCCACCGTTTCGAAGGGTCGTAGTGGCTTCGTCTTCAGGGTCAAGCGGTTCAAAAAGAGTTCTTATAGAACAGCTTGACCGAAGGCGCTATAGAACGTCCGTCCAAATCCGAGTCCCGCTGTAACAAATTAAAATAGGCGGGACGTGGGAGGCCTGTGGGGGAGTTGAGAAATGCGTGCAGGATTTTGGTGAGGAAACCTGGAAGAGGGAGGCCCTTGAAATATCTTTGCATAGAAGGCAGGATAGTATTGCTGTGGAGCGCAGTGGCTGCACTGCCACTGTGGTCAATACCTTAATGGGTTTCGGTGCCACCAATAGACAATACAGCGTAGACTCATTTTAGGTATATTGTTATGTAAATTTACTACATTCACTATTCGTGAACATACAAAATGGATATATACTGTAAAATAAAATGAAATAAAACAAAACCAGTTTATACAGAACAGCTGAAGAATGTAACCATACAATATGGATCAGAAATTTATTTGGGGAAGGAAGCTTCATTACCACCCATTTCCGGGAATATTCCTACCTTTTTACGGCTATGAATTTTGGAATTTTTTTGGGGGGGGGGTGAATAAATATAAAACGCACAAAAATGTTCTGTCTTAATTGGTACTAAATGGAGCTAACAGTGCTTACCTTGAATTACCAGAAACAGAAGCTCTACCCCCATCTTGTCACACCTCAGTGTTTATTCTTACTCCACCACACATATAATTCTCCCTGTGGTTTTGAAGAGAATGTCCCTCTAACTACCGCCTTCCAAATCCCACTCGCGTTCATATCTGAAGTCAGCAATTTCTTTGTCTCTTAGCAACAGTTTGCAGCAATTTCCACAATTTACTGTTGCTAGGTGAAGGTTAGGTGATTAAGCCTTCCTGTATGTCCAACTGAGGGATCGGGGCAGTTCATGGCTGCCTGGAGTGGGGAATTATCCCTCTAAGGACAAATTAATTTCCGGTACACGAAAAAATAACAGCAACAGCACATGAAGAATAAAAAATAAAAAATATATGTATACTGGGCACTACAATGTTAAAATGGTTCTTGAAGAAATAGGATGAGAGGGCGTGCACTGGATTCGGCTAGCCTAGTGGCTTGCTGTTGTGATCAATGTGATGAACATACGGATTTCTTAAAATGTCGGGATTTTCGTGACTACGTAAGGAACTGTTATTGGCTTCTCAAGAGGGACACTGCTCTGTGGAGTTAATTAGTTGAAGAGAACATGCCGAAATTTGTAGTCTGCTTGCATTGCGAAGGTGTTTTCTGCGAGAGTATTCGGTGAAATGTATCGAATCGATGCAGACATGTTAAAACTTTAGGCGTGCCTCTCAGATTTATGTGTTTACTCTGTAACTTTTCATACATCAGCAGCTGTTCAATAATTCCGCGTTATATGCCACGCAGTCTACAACCAGAGTAGTGCATGTAAATGCCAATAAATCAGTCGCACTTCAGAATTTCCCATCCCGCATACTTACAGCTCCAGTTATCGGCAGCGAGAGAGCGAAGTCGTAGCTCGAGTTTATAAGAGCACCGTTTTGTTTGATGCAGTTTCAGTAGTATCATGTTTACATTTTGATGTACTTGTCTGCCGTTTTTAAGGATGCTTTTCCAACTCTGGGTGTGTAAGTTACAGAATGTCGAATCGGATGCTGACTAATAAATTTGGGGCGTTCTACAGGGCAGAAGTCTTGGTGTGTTTGACTCTGTTATCTTGGAATTTTGCTACAGGGGCTGAGAGAAACCACAAACGTCCTGTCAAGATGCCTAATCTTCGAACCAAGAATTTAGTCTGTGATTGTCGAAAACATATCCTTATTCCGCAGTCGTCTGTAGAGTGGTTACCCAGGAAATGCAGAAATCACACCATAATTACATGTTCTGTTGTGGTTTCTGCATGCTTATAAAACGTTCTGTTCTGCTACAGTAAAACATTTATTTTATCATTTTCCCCATAAGATAATTTCACATAGGCGGCGGAAAAAAGGTACGTGGATTTGGGTGATGACATGGCCGGAAATGTCCTTCTTTCTACGTACTGTATTTCCTTCCAAGCCCCTGTGTCCTCTGTCAACCAGCCCAAAATGCCTGTCGCTTTTCAAGGTATGTGATTATCACTACCAGCACTGTTGTGAACAGAGTGACTTGACGACTGGTGGGGAATACAGGGAAATATGCTAGAGGGAGGTGATGTGGTGGGGGGCCTCAGTTTGGACTTAACTTCCCTAAATATGGGCTCAGTCGAGAGAACAAATTGCACATTGTGCTTAACTAGCAGGAAGTAAAGGCGTATGGGTATTGGGGGGATAGCTGCACGCATTCTTAAACTTCGGTTCTGGATGGCTGTGAGTGATCGGCTTCTGGCTCTGGCCGCTGTAAACCGATGGACAGAGCCTTGGGTACCCATTGGATAAAAGGTCAGGTAGCTCCAGAGTCGGTCTGGACGCGGAAGCAAACAGGGGGACTGCTGCTTCTTTCTGGGACTCGAATCCCGGTCGTTCAGCTCGATATTGACTGAGCAGATTAGTCTGTGTAACACTTATATAACTAAGATGTTAATTATCCGACAGAACACAACCGTACAGGCGCAGTATATTAGTATTTTATTGTTCACTACAACGTATTTCGGCTGTCCATATCAGCCGTCGTAGGTAAGTGTCGGAATATAAAGGGCACCTACCTGATGATGGCTGATCTGGAGAGCCGAAACATGTTGCAGTGTATGATAGAAGACTACTATACTAGATCTGTATGGTGGTGTGTGGTCGGATCATGAACGTCTTGTTGATAAGAAATACACAACGGGACGATTTTACCCAAGTTATATAACTTATTAACGATGCTGTTATTTTGCGGACAGTGTCTGTTTATATGCTGTTTACATACAGTACTATAAAGTCTACCGAAACGTCAGATGTAAGCTGTACGTATTTGACTGTCATCCACTTTAAACGGTACTACCGCGAAATATGCGAGGCTGACCACTCACCTCTAACCAGCGTCACGGTTAAGAATGTTGGAAATGTTCCTCCACTCACCCCCGCGCCTCTGTTACGTGTTAGAATAATTCACTGAATATGCGGGCTGTAAATTTTAAAAGTTCTGGAATAATAGCTGCATTTAGACCTGGTTAAGGTAACGAAACTTGCAGAAAAACAGTGATTTTTAAGGGGGTCTGCAGCCTAAAGGCTGCGAACATTTCTGTACAAACGTTGCTGCAGCATTACCATCTGCAGCGTACTTTTCACTGCGGATTTTTGCGGTCATCTGCTGTATGAAAGGATCACCGACGCTGATTGCCGGCGTAACGATAGGATGGGTAGCGAGAGTTAAACGGATGAGATTGATGTGCCTTGTAGTTGGGGGATGCGATTGGGATCTTGGCTGGTTCACCATTTTGCTTGATTGTTTGTTTTGTTCAGTCCATCCAGCCAGAAATCTGGATTTATTTTACATGACGCAACAGCCTCTAGTGGACCAGGTCCTCTACATTATCGAGGCTTCACTATCATCCTCAGACACACCACACTCGGTAGGTGTCCTCTGGGCGAATGATAAGTCCTCTACCTGACGACTCACAAGAGACAGACATCCATGGCCCTGGCGGGATTCGAACCCTCAATCGTAGCAAGTGAGCGGCTGCAGACACACGCATGAGATGACAAATCCGGTATAGTACAGTGAAACTTGCCTATAACGGAACCGCCATGGACTGGATTTTCTTGCCGTTGCAAGCAGGTTCCATTTTGTGCTGTTACTTGAAGTTAAAGAGTTCCTGGGGGCTGAATGTTTTCCCTTAGAGACAGGATTCCGCTTAAAACAGGTTACACCGTACTTTTGTTCGTCCTCGGCCTTTCGTTTCAAATCCCTTCCAGTTCTTCCACGATCTTCCTTTCATATTGCCGTAAGGTAATGACTTGCTCATAAAATAAAATCTCAAATATTCCCGCAGTAGCCACTTATGTTTTTTTAAAATATATTATTAAGCGACATAACGGCGCTTAATTACAGTAGCACCTACTCTTAAGACTAACCAGCTATTTTGCTCTAACTGAAATTGCTAAATGAATATTAACTTCAGCTGTCGCCAAACGGTTCTACCTGTTTTGTTTGCTTGCGCGTTGTCTTTTCCTTTGTTGGCGGTGATTACTGCACTAACCGTGTGCTCTGTAACCACTTTTATATGGATAGGAATTCTGCTGTAGGTGTGTTACTTGCTGGACTGTCGTGCTGGCACCTCGCCTTTATTCTGGCCGTCGTCGTGCCCGCTATATTACAGTCTGTCCTGGGCTCATTCGGTTGCGCACTTTCATTGCCTGTGAAAGTGTGTGTTAAACCTACGCATTTCGTTTGTCGTGGTCATTTCTGTCTGCAGCTTCTTGTCATAAGGTTTAATTTTCTGTTCACTTCAGCACTTCCCAAATTCTTTTCCGCCTTGTTTGTTCCTTCATTCCTGCAGTTTTGTAGACAACAACAGACGACAGTAAGCCGGAAGAAACGACATCGTTTAGCGCAGGGATGTTGCTATGGTAACGTCTTGGGAATAGAGATTGCTGTACAGGTCATTGTCGTCCATCTTTGATTCACGTAAGGGAACGCTTCGTACTCTAGCAGTTATTCCTTTGAGGCTATTAACTTGGTGGTTCAAACTTTGAATTACCCTGGTAGGTTTCAACATAGAGGCGTCGTTCCATTGAAATCTACAAGTTAGAATGTTAACATTAAGCTGTGAGAGAACTTTCAAGGGAAGCGAATGAACTTTGGTTCCTTAGCTCATATCCATGGAGCTTTTTTTTTTAAAGAAACTTTTTCCATACAAGCCGCAAAGCTCGTCGTATGCACTTGGTGAAAATGTACTTAAGTTTCCATTAGGACTGCAGATTTATGGCAATCTTCACGCCTGATTTTATTGTATTTTAAGCAGCATGTAAACATCTAATTTTTAAGACCATAAGTTTCACTTCAGAGTATCAAATGTAACATCCCGTGATTTTATCATACCTTTATTTTACAGTTATTTGTATACTAATTGCATTTTTGTTATACGACGCCCTGCTGATGGTCACTAGAGTGACCGAAACATGTTGGAGAAGAATAATTGTATGTGATTGAACATATTTATGAATGTGCATTTGTTGGTTCATCATGTAACTCTTTAGTGCACGAATATGATACAGAAAATACGCAATACACCGTTTGAAGTATGAAATTAATCTGAGTAATGAGGATTATTGCCTTATGGAATGCCTGGTGCAAATTTACTGACGATTTTTAGGACCTTGCTGTAGAGAAATCGGTAAGCTACCACACTTGACGGTGTCACATCACAAAATTCAGTAGTACTCATAGTCTTTGATGTGAGAGCCTTCGGCCTCTCGCATTTAGCTAAATAGTGTACAAGCGTTTCCATTACAAAGTCGTGTCGGTTAATGCACTTGAGGAAATTATTGCTGGATATTTTCTCATGACTCAACAGCCCTAGGCCTCCTCTTTGTCGAGGTTACGAGATCACACACAGACACACCACATTCGGTAGGAGTCCTCTGGACGAGTGATCGGCCCGACGCAGAGACCTCTCCCTGACAAACAACATGCACAAGGGACAGACATGCATGCTCCCGGCGTGATTCGAACCCGCAGTCGTAGCAAGCGAGTGGCAACAGACCGACGCCTTAACACCGCGCTGCCACCGGCATCGGCGAGTGTGTGTGTGTGTGTGTGTGTGTGTGTGTGTGTGTACACTGTGGGAGGTATAGAGTAGGTGGTATCTAGTGTGTAGTCACTGTTTTCGTGGGTTGGATATGTTTTATCGAGTGCGTATGTTCATGCAGTCATTGATTTATGGTTTATTTAACGATGTGATTTAATATGCTTGGATGATAAACGATGTGATGACTAAAAATAAAACCGGACTAGCCGTTGTCCCGGCTTAAATTCGAACTGAACAGTTCCCGGATGTGACTCAATAGTTACCATTACAGAAATACTCGGTAATGAAACGGAATGGATTGTTTGTCGTATGTTCGAAACAACGTAAAACGGGAAACTGTGTGCTCAAAATGTAGACTGTCTACACGTACCGTTAGAGGGAGTTTATCGTCTTGTTTATTATGATCTCTTATCTCTCGGCACCTCAGTACCAACCACTTGTGTGTGTGTGTGTGTGTGTGTGTGTGTGTGTATGCGAGTACCATCGTCTGCTGTAGACGCTGTTAAATCAATAACCTATTCGTTTTGCCTCCTGTCTTCGATATTCTACTTCTATTCTTGCGAGGAAGGTATTCTGTGCTTTGTACAGCAGTTGTAAAAATATCTGCACACTGTCATAGGATGGTTGTTGTCAGTCAATGCTAATAAATTCCGTATATCTACAGCAGCGGTCCTAGTCCTGTGATCGCTTTGCTTGACTGTCCAGCATGTCTCCGTACCTACGTAACTTTCACAGTCCTAGACCATACTACCCCGCACTGTTCCTGTCGTCTATGTGTAGAGTTTTAACATATGCACATACACATATCTGGAGACAAAGCTACAGCGGCTGATTTACTTTTCCGAATTCGGGTCAGAGAAAGAATGATTAGCCACCACTCTAGCGGCTACGCCTTCACTAATGCCACTTGCATTGTCTTACAGCCTGTTTTACAGGGCGTACTGTAAAAGACGCAGCCCAAAGATCGGACGTATACAAATACTGAAGTGGTCACACAATAAGCGTAGTCTGTCGAAAACGAATTGTAGGATCACTGTTCTCTAAATAGACCGTTACAGCGGAAAATTATCCAGATATTTTGACTTATTTGTTGCTCTTCTGAAAGAGAATGAACGTGATTGGTGGTTTCAGCAAGACGGGTTAAGAGCCGATACTGGGAAAGAACAACTTTCTTGCAGTTCTTCAGTGATGGCATTGTCGGGCGTGGACATGGCCACCGCGATCGCCAGATCTTACGCCACCTGACTTGTATGGAGATTTCCTAAAGAAAGAATCTACCTCCACAACTAAAGAAACATGGAGGACGGTAAACAACACAGAGCAGGCTGTATAGTCATTGACGAATACCCTCCATGCAAAGCTGAAAAAGCCACCGCGAAGAGTGTGAAAGCTTCTGTTGTAGAAAATGGGGACATTTTTACCGTCTGCTGTGATTTCGTATTGTTTGTCACATTCTTGGCATCCTTGCACAATATAGACAATATACGTACACACTGTGCCCGCTAAATAATGAGACTGCATTTATTGCGAAAAAAGGAATATATTTAGAAGTTTTAATTACCGACTTTCGATGTAATTGCCACCCAACCCCACACAACGCTGGGATCGTTGATACAAGTCCTCGAAACCGCGATGGAAGTCCTGCACTCCCTTTCACTAGCTCGGCCACACCACATTGGATGTCGCTAATGTCGCTTTTAGGGCCAGTTTCACCTTCGGTAAGAGAATAAAAGTCTGCCGGTGCCAAATCTGGCGAGTTGGGAGGAGGTGCTGGATCACACGGATCGATTTGGAAGCAAGAAACTGCTTCACATTCAACGTGCAGTTGGCGGGCGCGTTGTCATGCATGTTGTTTCGGAACTGCTGGTTTCTGACAAGGCGCATGCGCGTACAGACGTTCCATCCCTCCTAAATAATAGTGCCTGTTTACTATTGGTGCCTGCAGGAACAAACTGGCGGTGGATAATTCCGCCGGCAGCATCGGGGAGGAAAAAAGTTTTGCATTGTCTTGACACGCGCTTTTTGCAACCTGACTTTCTTCTGCCGGGGAGAATTCGTTCCACGCCATTCCATGCTTCTTCGTTTCGTTTCAGGATCGAATTGAAAACACCAGCTTTTATAACCAGTCACAGTTCTTTGCAACACGTCACGATCTTGGTCACCAAACTCTATGAAACTGCGACAACATTCAACCCGATGCTCTTTCTGTTCAGCCGTTAAGGAGCGCGGCATAGACATCGAAGAAATCTTCCCTTTGTGCAGATCTGTTGCCACAATTTTCCTGGCCGCTTTACCGACACCAAGACGATCAGCGAGTGGCCTGATGGTTATTTGCCTGTCCTGCATCACGGTGGCGCGAGTTTTCTCCACATTTTCATTGGACCGAGCCGAAACTAGCCGGCCTGGACGAAGATCATCCTCCGAAGATTCGCTGCCTTCTTCAAAACGCGCGAAACACAGGAAGACTTGTGCACATCTCGGACATCATCGTACACATTTTTCAGGTCTTGGTACATTTCCGTGGCTGTCTTCCCCGATTTAAAGTAAAATTTGAAGATGGCACGTTGCTCCATGTCGAAACTCTTGACACACGAAACAAACAGACGCTTACTTCGATGGCGATAGAACAACTACTGACACTGTAGAGATGAGCGTATGTTTTGCTTATCTGTTTGCAGGGCGCTTGGAAAAAAAATAGTCTCATTATTTAACTGGCACATTGTGTATGACGTAACATTGTGCCGCGTTCGCGTGAGAGTTGTTGCATTCTGTGTGCATTATTGAGTTCCATGTCACCTCCAACTGTATAAGATATTGAGTGCTTTAGTGGCAAATTTGTCGCCAGCAACAGTTCAAATTATAAGTACCAGTTTTTGAAAGAAGTTATTTTTGCAACTAATTTGCACTCTTTTCTCGCGTTACATACCGTGTAAACGCTGCATTGAAAGAGAAGAATGTTCGTTTGCTTTTGCTCTTTTTAGATGTACTTTTTGGCCAAACAGATCGTAATGACAGGAAAGTCGTTATGTAGAATTAATTACTAAGATGAAAGAGTTATTAAATATAATGAGTGTGTGTCTCCAGTCTTAATTACACAGCATGCAAAGCGCATGCGCCGTATGACATTGTCATCTGTGGCCCGTCTGGCTCTTACCATATTTTGTCCACATATTCTCGTAAATGGCACAATTTTCAGACAGAAGTTATTGAGCATAAAATATGTGTCTTGATTTTCTTTACATCTTTTGTCTGAAACACTTCTCATCCTAAGAAGAATTCAGCGAGATATTATCATAAGTGTACTTGAATTTTTGGACAGTTTTCCGAAAAGTACTGAAATGTCATATTTCATGAAAATACGTCCATTGGTAACCGAGTTGTTTCACG
>JGI20166J26741_11492807_pt1 | contig 12858 bp, 3 predicted proteins | sample TergutCu122P5_FD_26741 | JGI IMG/M metagenome (IMG submission 26741)
GCCACAACGCCGGAGTTGACCGTCGGGATTTTAAATTCAGTGTTTTAAATTTTAAAAGATTCTTAAATTTTTAAATAATCCAGTGACTTTAGCAAGGTACTAACATACTCCCTGAAGATGATCTCTTAATATCGAAACATGTCGGAGTACCTTTAAATATTAAATATAATTTGTATAAGATTCTGTAGTCGAAAGTAGTTCGTGTATTCTATGTAATTTTATTATCACCTCGATATTACTGGAAATGAACACGGAATTATTCTAGTTGGCTGGAAATATTTTATCGATTAGTCATTTAGTGGTACATCCTGTTTTCACAAACGAGACACTGACACTTGTTAACATGTCACTGACATTCCCGGTTACTGCTCTCACGAGTGTTTATCTTCAGTAGAGAGTACACATAATATTTTGCATGCATATGATACCCAGAAAAATTAGGAGAGTACGAATTAAGTGGGCACATCAGGGTGAACGATCCGAATGGGCCTCAGGGTTACGTTAAACTTACACTACCTATCTTGTTAATTACGTAATTTTTGTTAGGAATGGCCGTTGCGATTACTTGCCCCGATCGCGCCAGAAAACTGGACATGAATGTAAGTTTTCGTCTCTGTCAGTGATCTTACTCGTATTCAGATACTCCTCTTAATTCCAGGGTCCTGATGAAGCTGAGGCAACCGAGGAAAATAACAATTTTTATTAAAGCTCTGTATAAATGAATTCCGGAACTGGTGTATAAAATTAAGGATGATATAAGATTGGTGGCGGGACCACATTCCTTCTTGTCACCGTCACTGTAATTTTAGCAACCACAATGTCTTTTAAAGTCCCGATGGAAGAATTTACTTGGCATGTTGTTCACCGACTTCACGTAAATATACACAGTATTTTTCGTTTTTGTGGGGATGTTGAGTAGAGCGACAGCCCCTTACCCCTAGGTAACCGGCAGCATCGTGCGATGTTCTCTTTCATTGAAAGTTATGATTCGCAGTGTGTGTTTCTGACGACGTTCTGTACAAAGAAAATGACGTCATCCCAACTGCCTCTACGTGTGAGCGGTGTGTATGTCGCCCGCCTGACATCACTTGCGAGACCATCAGGTGCGAGAAGAAGTCCGGCTGCCGGGCCATTCAGAGCGCCGGTAAATGCTGCCCGGAGTACAGATGTGGTGAGTGAGACTCTGCGTGGCTTATTTCCGGGAAATTCGGTACAAACAGAAATTTCATCCGGGTGGGGGGGCACAACGCTTCTGACTTGTATTAGAAGGAAACCTGGTTTGAATCTCGCACGTCATCCATTCTAGCCTAATGTCTAATGTTATTCGCCATTCACCATTTTTCTGAGTCCCGAAAGAATGGCGGGAGAATACTTAAAATATAGACAATGACTTCTTCCTTCCACCTCCTTCCCAACTCATGCCTCACTGTCATCCAACTCGACTGATGTTGTACAGTCTCAGTTACTGACAGCATAGTTAAATAAACTACAGACACCTCACTAAAGACCAGTGTACGGCAGTATATTTTAACTCCGTATCCAACACTATCAACATGGTGGTCATGCGAAAACTGCGGTAAGATTCAGACGTTTCAACAACATCAATAACAAATACTGGCATTTGACAAATTCATGAACCACCTTGCATCCACACATTAATCTGGCTGAGAAGAATGTTATCTGTATCCAGGAATTCTCTTATAATAATTTAACTTGACATTTGCATTGCTATTAATGGCTTGTTGTTTGGGCAGTGTAAGTTCCTAAATGCTTTTACAAAATTTTTCAAAGATGAATTTCAAAAGATGAAGTTTAAATTAAGAATCAATTTTCATCACATTTCTCTTTGAAACTTGTATGTTACGTGTACTTTACAAATGTTATTCCAAGAACATGAAGTCTGTGGTAAATATTGTACTCCTCAACGCAATTATGAATTCATGAATACGGCACCATATTCGTTAGTAATTTAATATGATTCACACCAAGATTTTACACATAAGACCTGTCGATTTCTGAAATCACTGGGTATCGTGACCAAGAAAACAGAACCTGGGAGTCAGAAAAGATGATTAGATATCACAAACTAACAAGAAGAAGAGACAATTTGGAAGTTGTCTGGCTAAGTAAGGTTCTAGAGCACACTTAAATTGACACGAAACAAATTTTACATGCTTCAACCATGGAAAAGATGGGACGTTTAATCCACATGGTTTAAATAATGAGGTGTTATTTTCAAAGGCGTATTTGCGATGCATTAGAGAATTGCAGGCAATGTTTGGCCATGAGACAGAACAGTACTGCATTTGGGTACTTTAGCTTAAGAGAATTCACATATGCTTCTTGTTTTACTTTGGGACATTTTTTACGAAGTCAAAAAAAAGGGGGACTCAACCTTTATCGTAATTTCATGAAATTCGGTGTAAGAGTTCTTCAAAAAATGTCTAGCAAGTGTCAGTTCAGTGAATATCAACTGGGTAGCAATCGTACTTTACAAAACGAGTAAGTGAATTTTTATCTGTAACTTTCACGTCCCTCGACTGATTTAGTTTGCTATATGGATATCCACGCCATGTCTAAAATTATAATATAAAAATATATATGATATAGTCGTACACAACTTTGTGTTTATTAATTAATTAATACATATAAAGTTGTGTACGACTATATCATATATATTTTTATATTATAATTTTTGCATTTCAACACAACAGGGATGTCTCACTTGCAAATCCACGTCATGTCATTGAGCTCTTTTCAGTTTCCTGAAAATCGGTTTGTCAACAACGTACTTTACTTGGGGTGGGGGGATAAATTAAATGTTGGTCTGTTTTCTATATTTTTGTCCGATTTCGATAAAATCCGGTGCGTGATGTCCACAACGCGTTATTGAGAAGTGAGGGGTGTGGTGTCCGTCGGTCCAGTGAAAATCATACTTTACTTACTTTCTATCCTTACTTTCCATACTTATTGTCCCAGTTGGGTAAAATTCATTACAAGAGCTCTGCATGTAATCCTGTTGCGTAGTTGTTATTTCATTGAAATCGGCGTAAGGGAGGCCATACCTTCCTTACGGACGTGAATTAAATCACATATCTTCTTATGCAGGAAACCATATGAAATTTTAAAGTGAAAAACGCCATGGTAAAAATCTGTGTACTCTGTAATGGAGTACGCCAAATTTATGCTTATATTTGATGGACTGGGGCTGTTTGTGTTGTTTCAGACTGTGAGGCAGATGGCAGAATTTATCAGAATGGTGAACGCCTGGAGAACCCAGAGTCGCCCTGCAGAGTTTGCTATTGTCAGAGTGGAGAAATTGTGTGCACAGTAATCAAGTGTTACACGCGAGAAGACTGCATGCCACACTTTGTGACTGGCATGTGCTGCCCCAAGTATGACCATTGCCCACCTGTAGGTGAGTAGCAGGTGACAAGCAGCAGACAAGCTTGTTTCCATTCTGTTCAGTTTACTGTAGCCACACACATCATTAAAATAATGTGACAGTTCTTACTTCTTGTAGGTTTCAGAATATTTCTAATTCTTTTTACACATTTACAGACCCAGCCCCACTGATGTTTTATACAACACCAGAAACTTTATCACAATCAGCCAAGTCATCTACAGTTGGGTATGAAACTGATATTTCAGAAACATCCAACATTTCACAAGAGAATGTTCAAGATAACACTGTGGACCCTTCTAAGTGGATAGAACTATTAGAAGAAAAGAGCAGTGCTCTTATGTATAGTCCAAATACACTAGATGATTATGGCAAAGATATTTCTTTAATGCAGACTTCTGCAGAAACAAATGCCAATGAAAAGAACGATAGGGACAAACTACACAAAGACAACACTGAGAATTATTATGAAAGCAAAATCGTTGGAGAGACAAGCCAGAAAGAAGAGTATTATAAAGAAAAACAACAAGAACACGACATTGAGACCCATACCGAAAGTACTGACACCAATGAAGAAAGCACAAGACAAAAGAATGACACAGAAGGAGTAAAAGACAACATTGAATTCTATACTGACAGTACAGGCACTGAGGCAACAAGCAAGAGAGAAAGCAATGACAAACTAAAAATGCAACAGGACAACACTGAGGTATATAATGAAAGTACAGGCACCAGAGAAATAAGCAAGACAGAAAACAGCGATAAGGAAGAACTACAAGATAACACTGAAACCTACAGTGAAAGTGCAGTCACCAAGCAAACGGACAGGATAGAAGAGAATGACAAGGAAGAACTCCCACACAACACTGAGGCCTATACTGAAGGTGCAGGCACTGGAGAAACAAGAAGAAGGCAAGACAGTGACAAAGAGAAAGAAGAAGACAAAATTCAGCCCTATAATGAAAGTACAGGCACTGGAGAATTGAGTAAGACAGAAGACAAAGAAGAACTACAACAGGACAATACTGCGGTCAACAATGACAGTACAGACACTGGAGAAATGAGCAAGACAGAGGGAAGAAATAAGGAAAAAATGCAACAGGACAACACTGATTTCTATACTGAAAATATAGGCATTGGACAAGGTAGCAAGATAGAGGGGAAAGGCAAAGATGAAGTACAAGGCAACACTGAGGCCTATACTGAAAATACAGGCACTGGAGAAACAAGTGGTATAGAAGGGAATGACAAAGAAGAAGTACAAGGCAACACTGAGGCCTATACTGAAAACACAGGCACTGGAGAAACAAGTGGCATAGAAAGGAATGACAAAGAAGAAGTGCAAGACAACACTGAGGCCTATACTGAAAATGCAGACACTGGAGAAAGAAGCAAGATAGAAGGGAATGACACAGAAGAAGTGCAAGACAACACTGAGGTCTATACTGAAAGTGCAGACACTGGAGACACAAGCAAGATAGAAGGGAATGACAAAAAAGAAGTGCAAGACAACACTGAGTTCTATACTGAAAGTGCAGACACTGGAGAAACAAGCAAGATAAAAGGGAATGACAAAGAAGATGTGCAAGACAACAGTGAAGCCTATACTGCAAATACAGGCACTGGAAAAACAAGCAAGATAGATGGGAAAGGAAAAGAGGACATACAAGTCAAGAGTGAGGTCTATACTAAAAATACAGAAACTGCAGGAACAAGCAAGATGGAAGAAAATGACAAAGAAATGCAACAGGATGACACTGAGATTTATGTTGCCAGTACAGACACTGGAGAAGCAAAGAAAACAGAAAGGAATGACAAAGAAGAACTACAACATGATGGCACTGAAGTCTATATGGAAAGCACAGTTACAGAAGAAACAAGGAAGACAGAAGGGAATAACACACAAGAATTACAAGAAGATGGCACTGAGGTCATTACTGAAGGTACTGGTAATTCAGTTCCTACACACAGATCTGGTGAAGATAAAACAGATATTTTATTAGGGAAAATTAAAAATAAAATAGCCGAAACATGGTTTGATGAGACTACCAAAACACCATTTCATCATATTTTAAAATCTGAAGAAGCGAAAAGCAATGACAATTTGGATGAAGAGGTCAGTTCAGCTCATGCTACAAAAACAGAAGATAATGGTATGGTTAAAGATGGTGGAACTGTGTGGTACATGCAAGAAGCCAGAGAGTCTTCTACTGAAACAATAACATATAAGACGTCTCAGGAAACAGAAAAAAATGAAATAACTAGCAATATAAGTGAATATAGTCAAAGTGGCAGTGTAACTGACCCAACATGGTCTGAAACCTCTGTCAATGACAGAGAAGGAATTACAACTGGGTTCACTGGAGGAGATGATGACATTGAATCCTTAATGGACACTGGAGAAACAGATCAAGGAAAATATCATGAAGACAATACAGAATCTAGTAATATTGAACACAGCAGCACCACTGCTGTCCCTGACAGGTACACACAATTGACTGTGCATGAATCCAGAGACACAATTCCTGTGGTCACATTTCAGTCCAATATGGAACTACACGACATGGATCTTGTGGTTCCTGGTTTAGACAACACGAAGTTGCAAGTGGATTATGACATTAAAACTACAGAGGAAAATCCAGTGATTGGTATAGGCACAGAGATTAATGCCCCTTCAGACGACAGTGATGTTAGAAATATTACAAATATTAGTAGTGGAAATGATACAAACATGAGTGGCCTAGGTGACAAGACACTGCAGAATTCAAGCGAGGAAAGTGAGAACATAAACAAAGATGAGTCCATTACTTCTTCTTTAGCATTTAGTACAGCTTCTTTAACAACTAACCCCACTACAGATGTTACATCAGAACTTCAAAACACTGAAAGAACAGAATCTGGTGAACCAACAACAGTCCAAAGTGAAACTGCATACAGTACAGAAATCCGTCTGTCAGTGGCTTCACTCTCAATGCATGATAGTGCAACAAAAACACAAAATGAGGAAATTACAAGTTCTACAGTTGACTCTACAACTCCAGACATTCTGGAAGGAGAACACCCACTGAACACTAAGGAACTGGAACGAAGAACTGAACAGACAGATGCAACTGTAAGAGAAATGCTGCAAGATGTTACTGCAGTAAACTCAATAAGGGACAGCAACAACATGCAGGAGAGTAAGGCTGAAGGTGTGTCACATACTGCACAAACTAGTGAAAGCACAATGGCGAGTGATTGGAATACAGCTCTTGCAGACCAAACTGAAAAAAGTGTATTTTTCACAGCAGGTGCTACAGAAGCCAGTGAGAAGATCCTAGGTGCAGTAGATGAATTCAAGAGTAACAAAACAGCAAACACAACTGAAACATCAGATATATTACCAAAAGAATGGCTGAAGACTCAACACATCACAACCATAACAAATCCAGATGCAGTACACATGGAGGAAGAGGATGAAGATAAATCTCAAACAACAATCAATCATGACAAAGCAGAAGAATTTACATCAACAGTAAATTACAGCTATGATGAAAGCAGTTCCCTATATAAATCTGAAAGTGGAGACAAAATTGATCAACCCAAAGGAACTGATACTACCAACACTGAGTGGGCAACTGAAAGCATGTTAACAACTACCGACAGTTTTGAAACCCCAGATGAAGGTGATTTTCCACCAAACGGAAATAATTCTCAAATGTCAGCACATAATGAAAGCCGAAATGCTAACGAGAAGGGGGCTAATAATGCTTCAGTGGAGCTGGAAGAAATAACTGGTGAACAAGGAATCTCAACAACATGGAACTACAATTCTCATGAAAAAGAAATGCCACTTTGGAATAATTTATTTTCACAACACAGTGAAAAAAGGGAAGGTGGTGACACCAGCACCACAGATATCATACACTACAAGGATGGTGCCTTTACTGGAGGTGCCATATTCAGTGAGGAAGGTGAAAATGAAGGTTGGATTTCTGATGCATTCAAAAAGTCATGGAACAAACAACCGAACAAATTTGAAAAAAATTACCCAGAATCTTTTGGTACTGAAGACAAGTCCACTGCTGTTGATCAGCATGGACCAGATGAATCTGTTTTTGCAAAAGAAGTACAATCAGCTGAGTACCCTAGCAGCAGTTATGAAATGAATTCTCATGCTTTTTATGGAACAGGAGACTACTATGTTTCATCTTCTGAGTCAGGTCTCACATATAACATGACAGATGTGCACAGTGAAGCCACATCAACAGTTACTAGTACTAGTAGTGAAGAACAATCTACAGACCTGATGACTGCCAGAAGTAGAAATAATGACAATGAAGGAAGAAATGCACAAGAGTATACAGATAATGAAACAACAATGAGGCCTACAGAATCAGCTGAAACAAACAGAAGAGAGACTGTATTAGAATCGACAACACCAGTACTGTTGGAAAATGTTCATAATAGTACAGAAATTACAAAGTCTTCTGAAATTAACAAAAAAAATTCATTGGAAGATAATCAAAATGCAGCGAGTCTAGATGGAGATGTTTCAATATGGAAACTTGAGCAAGATTTATATAAATCTTCAGGCTCCCATCAGGAAAATTATTCAACTTAGTAATGTCGTTATTGTAACTGGTAGTTCTACTCCAGTATGTTCAAAGTTTGATCAAATATTTTCTGTCAAAAAATGAGTTTCTGATATGTAATTCAAGTTGTTACACATAACATAGCAATGCTCATTTGTTGTGCACCTAAGTAAATTTTAAGGTGAAAGACATGGGATAACTTTCCTAACATAAATGCATAAAGACACATTATGTGATACTTCTTTTACCATAATTACTCATATTTTCCTCCTGAATTATAATATATGCTGGTAATTTTATTCTTATTTGCTTTGAAAGAAAGGAATTGTAATGGCGTATTTTAAAACTGTGTCTTAGTGTCCCATGTTATTCATGACAATTTCTTATATTCAGCATTTTTTTCAACAGATGTTAGAGTGGAACAAAAATTACTGCATTTGTGAGAAATGCAGTATATTCAATTTAGAGGAATTATTGATCAACTTTGAATCAGGTAAACATGTCAGCATATGAGCAGCGTAAATTTATTGTGTAAGAAATGGGTGCTGGATGTTTTTTAACTGGTGATTAGGCCAAAAAACCTACCCCATTTCATGTAATCAACTTCTAATTCTTCACAAAATGTCATAACTTTGTGACTGATGTACGGCCAGAGTTGTTTGTGCAGATGCAAAAGGAAACCAAATGTATAGACAACAAAACTGTTCTCGATCAACAGAACTAATGAGAAATTTCCAAAGCAGTGTTCACAAATAATGTATAAACACATGTAATTTTCTCTTCAGAATTCTCTGCTTTCAGAAGTAATTTATACAGTTGCCATTATAAATAACAAATCAAACATACTGGAATGACAAAAAAGAAGGTGATAATATCTTTCCTGGAACCGCATTTCATGTAACCAAAGCAATAACATTTCGAAACCTTTGACGTGGTCATTGCTTCTAACTAAAGCTCTCTTTAAAAATGTAGTTCCTACCTCTCACAATGCAACTCCATCACATAAGTCAACTGGTTTATGCTGTTCAGAGATATTATCACTTTCAATTGTAAAAGTCATATGCTGTATGGACAATAAGCACAGTTATGCTTAAAGGGTTAAACAAAGACCGACTGGTAGAAATAGGTAGCAAAATTTCAGGTGTAGAACTTAATATGATTATATTTAACTTGCAATAATGCAGCATGGATTAAATTTATTTGTTCAAAAACTTACAAGCAACTAAGAGGATTGTAAAAAGAAAATAAAAAAAAAATAATTTCTCTGAACAGAATGAAATGCCATAATTTGCTTTGTACATGAAGGTTGAAGAATAGGTGCCTTCTGTAAAAATTCGGGACCAGTCAGTAAATAAATCTGGAATGTCCGGCAGTAAGCTGTGTTAATACCACAAATTCAGTCATAAAACAAGAACATTTAGAAATCTTAACTTACAAGTAGTGTGTGTGTGTGCTGCGTTCCTGAAGAATTATGTTTGCATTGGTGTAGTTCAAGTGCTAATATATAAGCCTGAAGTATGCTTCTTTCGCAGTTTGAAGAACATACTTTGTCGGAGCATCAGTCTTGATTACAGACTTCATTTTTCCATTGTGTAAAATGAATAATAAGACAGAATTTAATCTGAGAAGAAAATATGCTGAACATTTTGTTATTGTTTACTAAAAAGTGTATGTGTAGAGAGATTCCAAGAGAAGCAGTGATGGGGTGTGTTAAATAATGCCTCTTAGACAATTCTAATTTCATGTTGCGACATCTGGTTCCGGGAGATTCTATAACTGCATTTTCCCCGAACAAGTTGCAGTAACAAAATGAAGCTGAGGTGCATTGTGTTTCTTCATAGAAAGACAAATAGTGGGGCTGTGCTATTTATGATTTCCTTCCCTCTTCCAACTGTCCTGAAGATGAATTCATGGTATTTTCTATGTCAACATGTCTACTAAGAGAATCTATTTGTCTCAGCCTCCCTTCCAGTTAAACTTTAGCATTATCACTCAGCACTTCCTGTAATTATTGAAGGTATTAATAATGATAACAGAAATAAAACCTTTTTGTAATACTCTTCATAGTACCATTTTGTTGCAATATGTTGTAACCCTTGTATTGTAATGGATTTGTCTGTTGGTCATAGAGTGTCCTTTTTCCTAGAGAAGAGGTTGCTGCTACCCAGATATAAATTACTCTTCACAGTCACTGTTACCATCTCAGAGAAATGCCACACGTATTTGGACTTAGTTTAATCCAGCAGTGTAGCATGAAAGAATGCTTCAATGCCAAAAGGACAAAGACGAACTTAGATACTGCATCTACTTAAGGAATAAAATTTTGGATTAGTCACTACTGAATATGTATTTTAATACCAAATAACATGACTCTTATTTAAAAGTAGCTGAATCTTACAAATTTTAAGCAAATCTCAAATGCTAGAATACTTGTCCAATGTACTTCAACGTCAAAACAACTTTCAAATAAATGTTGACATATTTAAATCTTCTGATAGTTACCCAACAATTCTGCTGAACAGACACTCACTCATAAAAGAGAAAACATGATTCAAATGCTTACAAATGGAAATAAAAGACTAAAATATTTTGTATCCTCACCAGTCTTCACCCATATGGCGTGAAAGATAATTGGTCTCCTACCAGGTGTAAAAATGCAAGTCTGTTGAGAATAATGGTGTCGTCAGATGACAAGCAATGCAAAATTCTCAGCCCATCATACCTGAATATTCCAGCCCTCATAGTGCCCCTAAAAAATATAAAAACAATTGTGAAAATCCCATATCAATTGAAAAGCTTTTACTTAATCTTGAGATAACTGAGATAATTGAAATAATTAGATTACAAAAATAATTTGTCTCTCTCTTTGACCATGTAAGGTCACTGCATACAGCATTCTTCAAGCACAGTCCTGTCACGGACAGTTTCAGTGTTAAGAGTTGTTAGTAACTGTCATGTAGGAGCAACATAGCTCTGACCCATGTATGTTTACCCACGTAATAAGAGTCTGAACGAGAGTCAGTGTCAGTATATATGTACTTCTACAGCAGAGACCAAGAGGCCAGCAAAATACAGGGCATTCTAAACTCAGATGGATGATTTCCCAAGAAGGCAAGTGGTGAAAATGCCTAAAACCATTGAAGTTTACGATGTCATTATCTTATTATTAATTTTGTGTACACTCTCATTCCCAAATATCAGTTTGAAAATACGTTTGACCCCAAATTTGTAATGCAATGAAATTACCTCATTTATGTAGTACTTGCTGAATTGGCTGAATACATGCATTAGTTTCTTGTGAAAACTGTCCCCCCTGTAATCAATAACTTCAGTTGAGGCAGGCATATTCTGGAATCACCATGCTGTATCGATAATTTAGTGTTATTTATGACATCCTATACCAAACAGATTCTCACATTAACTGCTAACAATATTCCCTAATGTTAGAACAGGTCTGTTCCTCAGTTACTGTTAGTAAAATGTATGATCAGCTGCTGGTTATTATCCCTTTTGACCGTTCTCTTGTATAAAGTTATATTCTACATTCTAACTGACCAGGATTTGCCAGCCAACATGTGGTCACATGATAACTTGCGGCATCTTTCCTCCCGATTTGGGTAAAGTATCCCCACTTAAAAATGTATAAAGATGCCCCACTGGAATTTTAACTGTTCTGGTTGACTTTCAACAAGGGCCAAATTTTAGTGTATTTTCACTGATATGTTATTGAAAGACTACAAAATGTCTTACCACCTATTTGTATATTCTAACAAACAATAAGTCATACTTGATGGATAAATTAGCAGCAGGATCTACACTGATTATGGATAAATAATCATCTTACATGAACTGAAGTTTGTTACTTGAAAAACTTAAAATATTGTTGATACCAGATGGATAAGCTTCTCATTGAAATGAATTGCAGATGCTGGAATTGGCAAAAAACAATGATACGAGTATTGTGCTTTGGTGCTTACAGCAGCATGCTACCAAATATCTAAAGCCCTCGAGAGGCCCATTTTCAAACCATTGAAAGATAAGTGATTTATTTCTCTGAAGAGAGAGTTGCTCAGTTTGTGAAAAGTGGCTGCATGAAAACTGCACAGCTTTGTTGCATTCAAAGCAGACATTACAAACGTCTGAAAAATTTTGAAAACTGAAGAAAATTATCATTTAGAGCTCTCTTAGTGATGTAGAACACAAATAATTTGATTTCATTACAGTTTTACTTATGACACTTCATTACTTTGTACTTCATATCGTTTGGGCCACCTTTCACCACCCCTTCTGCCAAAGATGCCCCTTTGCATACCTTCACAATTTTTATTGCTGTGAGTACAGGCAGTTAAATTTCACACAAAAGAAGTGTTTGTATTACATTAGAATCCCCAACATAAATACTTCACATTCAGACGTAACTTCCGTTTCAAATTTGTTGGTGAAAAAAAATTTAGCCGAATAAAAAGTAGGGCATCATTGCCCACGTTATCGTTGACCTTGTGCATTAAATGATTATTATTCCCGCTAGATGTCAATGTCAGAAAGATGTAATGGGTGCTGACATCTAGGAAGTAGCTGTAATACTTTCACGCAAGCTTGGGAAAGAGACGAAAGGTTGCACAGGGTTGAGAACAAAGGTGAAATGACTTAAACCTTTCGAAGCATACAGTTCCCGTAAGTAACATTTACATTTTCAGTTCGTACCTATCAGGAAAAAGAAAAAAATGATATCCATTACAAAGATCATCTACTTAATGCCTTTTAGAGAAACAGTGACTGTTTTTAAATGGTTCATCCCCGTTGTGTGCGAAAAATATAACAAAGAATATCAAAGATATCAGATAGTTAGGTCAAACACAACACTTTTATTTGTAGATGTCG
>JGI20166J26741_11492918_pt1 | contig 12856 bp, 12 predicted proteins | sample TergutCu122P5_FD_26741 | JGI IMG/M metagenome (IMG submission 26741)
GCCGGCGGCGACCCATGTGATCGATCACCCAGCCAGCCGGAGGCTTCGGGCTGCGGGACGGTCGGACGTGATGACGAACACGTCGCGGGGAGACACTCCCCTCCATCGGGGCGCAAGGATACCAGCGGCCCGTCGAACGTCGCATCGTCAGGTCTTTTCCCGTCGTCGCTCGCGCCCGGGCGCGGAGTTCGCCGCCGGTGGTTCGGCCACCCTGCCGGCGGCAGACGACGCCCGGGAGGGCCAGCCGGCTCGGCTATCGTTGCGGGCGAAGGGATGAGGGCGCATGATCGAGTTCCGTTCGGCGGGCAAGACCTACGCCGACGGGACGGTGGCCGTCGGCGATTTCTCCCTCGTCGCGCCCAGCGGGCAGATCACGGTCCTGGTCGGGACGAGCGGCTGCGGCAAGAGCACGCTGCTGCGGATGGTCAACCGGATGGTGCGACCGACGTCGGGCTCGGTCTGGATCGACGACCTGGACGTGGCCACGACGGATCCCGTGGCTCTGCGCCGCCGCATCGGCTACGTCATGCAGGCCGTCGGGCTATTGCCCCACCGCCGCGTGATCGACAACATCGCCATCGTCTTGCGGTTGAACCGCGTCCCCGCCGAGGCGGCGCGCCAACGGGCGGCGCAATTGATGGAACTCGTCGGGCTCGACCGTTCCCTGGCCCGGCGCTATCCCTCCCAGCTGTCCGGCGGGCAGCAGCAGCGGGTCGGGGTGGCCCGGGCCCTGGCGTCCGATCCGAACATCCTCTTGATGGACGAACCCTTCGGGGCCGTCGATCCGATCGTGCGGGCCGAGTTGCAGGGCGAACTGCTGCGCCTCCAGCGGCGTCTGCGCAAGACGATCCTGTTCGTCACCCACGACGTCTCCGAGGCGCTGCTGCTGGGCGACCAGATCGTCATCCTTCGCCCCGGGGCCGAGATCGCCCAGGTCGGCACCGGGACACAGATCCTGGCCAACCCGGCCTGCGACTTCGTCGCGGAGTTCGTCGGACTGGCGGGGGAGCGGCGGCTTGAAGTCCGCTCGACCGACGGCGTGGCGGTCGTCGTCGACGGCGCCGGACGACCCCTGGGAGTCTTGGCGCCCGGCCCATGAGGTGGCTCGGGAACAACCTCGACCTGGTCGCGGGCAGGGCCTGGTCGCACCTGGCGCTGGCCGTGCCGGCCATCCTGGCGACCCTCGTGGTGTCATTGCCGATCGGCTGGCTGGCCAATCGCCTGCGCTGGTCTCGGGCCGTGCTGCTGGCGGTCGCCGGGCTGCTCTACGCCATCCCCTCGTTGCCGTTGTTCGTGCTGCTGCCCAGCCTGATCGGCACCGGCGTGCGCGACCGGCTCAACGTGGTCGTCGCCCTGACGCTCTACGGCATGGCGCTGATGATTCGGGCAGTGGCCGAAGGGCTGGACACCGTCGGCGGGGAGGTCATCGACGCCGCCACGGCGATGGGCCTCGGTCCCGTCAGCCGCTTCCTTCGCGTCGACCTGCCCCTGGCCGGCCCGGTGCTGCTGGCTGGGCTGCGAGTCGTGTCGCTGAGCACGATCAGCCTGGTGACGGTCAGCGCCGTGTTGGGGGTGCCGAGCCTCGGCCTGCTGTTCGTCGACGGCTTCCAACGCGGCCTTGTGGCCGAGGTGGTGGCCGGGATCGTGGCCACGGTCGCACTGGCCCTGGCGGTCGACGGCCTGCTGGTGCTGGTCGGCCGGTGGCTCATGCCGTGGACGGGCTTGGCCGCTCGACCGCGCCCGACGGCCAAGCAGCCGGCATGAACTACTGGGCGCAGGCCCTCGCCTGGATCGTCGACCCGGCCCACGCCGGCGGCCCGAACGGCATCGTCAGCCGGCTGCGCGAGCACCTCGGGTACACCGTCGCGGCGGTCGCCGTCGCCTCGGCCATCGCCATTCCCGCCGGTTGGTTGGTCGGGCACACCCGGAGGGGCCGGGGCGTCGTGGTCGGGCTCACGGGGGCGGCCAGGGCACTGCCCACGCTCGGCCTGTTGACCCTGGCGGGACTGGCTTGGGGCGTGGGGCTGACCGCCCCGCTGGTGGCGTTGGTGGTGCTGGCCCTGCCGTCGATCGTGGCGGGCGCCTACGCCGGGGTGGAGGCGGTCGACGCCCGGACGGTCGACGCGGCCCGCGGCGTCGGTTTCTCGGAGTGGCAAGTCCTCACGCGGGTGGAGATTCCGCTGGGGCTGCCGCTGCTGCTGGGCGGTCTCCGTTCGGCCGCCTTGCAGGTCGTGGCCACGGCCACGCTGGCCGCGTACGTCGGCGCCGGCGGGCTGGGGCGTTTCCTCTTCCTCGGGCTGAAGACGCAGGACTACGCCCAGATGCTGGCAGCGGCCGTGCTCGTGATGGCGCTGGCCATCCTCCTCGACGTCGTCTTCGAGATGATCGAGCGGCTGGTGCGCCGGTTGCTCAAAGGCGTGGCCCCGAGTCGGCTGGCCGACGAATCGCCGCCGGCCACGAGCGTGGGTCAGAACGCTGTTCCGACCAAGGCGCGTCGGGCGGGACATGGTTCTGATCCAAGCTCCTCACGAGCGCGGGCCGGTGGCCGGGCCGCCCGGGCGACGGGCGACGGCGGGCGGGGGCGCCGACGACCGCTAGGCTGAGGACACGTCAGGCACTTCAACTCCGTGAAAGGTGTCCTCATGGTCTCGCCCCGTCTTCGCCCATTGGCCCTCGCCACCGCCGCGCTGGCACTCGTGCTCAGCGGTTGCGGCGGCGCCCCCGAGGCTTCGACCGCTGCCCCCAAGCTCGTGATCGGCTCGCAGCAGTACTACTCGAACGAGATCATCGCCGAGTTGTACGCCCAAGCGCTCGAGGCCGACGGGCACACTATCGACCGCCAGTACCAGATCGGCCAGCGCGAGGCCTATCTGCCCGAGATGGAGTCGGGGGCGATCGACCTCATACCCGAGTACTCCGGCAACCTGCTGCAGTACTACGACAAGGAGACGCAGGCGACATCGTCGCAGGACGTGCTGGCGGCGCTGGCCGGCGTCCTGCCCAGCGGGTTGCGCCCCTTGGCGGCCGCGCAGGCCACCGACCAGGACTCGTACAACGTCACGGCCGCTCTGGCCGCGCAGTACGGCCTCGTCTCGCTGGCCGACCTGGTCAAGGTGCCCGGCCCCGTCAAGGTGGCGGCGAATTCGGAACTGGGGACGCGGGCCTACGGCCCGACCGGGCTGAAATCGCTCTACGGCGTTGACGCGGTGGTCGTGCCCGTCGAGGACAGCGGGGGCCCGCTGACGGTCAAGGCCTTGGTCGACGGCACGGTCCAGGCGGCCGACATCTACTCGGCCGATCCGGCGATCGCCACCAGTGGCTTCGTCACGCTGGCCGATCCGAAGAACCTCATCCTGCCGCAGAACGTGGTGCCCATCGTCTCGGCCAAGGTCGATGCCGCGGCGGCCGACGTCATCGACCGGGTGAGCGCGCGGCTGGACACGGCGGCGCTGGTCGCGCTGGACGCCCGCAGCGTCAACGAGCAAGCGTCGTCGGCCGTCATCGCCAAGGACTGGCTGCGCCAACAGGGTCTGCTCGGCTGATCGTCGCTGACGGGACGGTCCCGGGGCGCCGGCGTGGACGGGGACGTGTTTGGCAACCGATTGGGACGGCCTCGGAGCGGGCCGGTGGCGGAAGGCTCAGACGGTTGACGCGAGGGCCTGTTGGCGCGACAACGGTCGGAGACCAGTCATCTCAGGCGCCCGGGCGCGTGGTGTGCAGGTTGGCGTGGATCTTGGTCATCCGCTCGTGCTCGTCGAAGCTGACGTCGAGGTGGGACTTGTCGGGAAAACCCAGCCGGACCATGTCCTCGGTCTCGACCATTTGGAGTTGGTGGATGGCGGCGTAGGTCTCGACCAGTTCCCGGTGGTGGCCCAACCCGTAGGAGACGGCCCGCGTGAAGTATTTCGGGGCGGACACCGCCGACGGGCCGAACCGCGCCAGACGCTCGTCGGTCACGATGACGTAAAAGCGTCCGCCCGGGTACGACCCGGAGAAGATGGCGCCGCCGCCGATCTGCGGCGCCGCCACCGACGTGAGACTCGATCCGGCCGTCATGCCGAAGTCCACCACGCCGGAGATGTCAAAGCTGTCCTCGCTGAACTCCCACAGTCCGAACTCCTCGCCGAAACCCTTGAGGGGCAGCGCCCGTTGGATCGCCACGGTGTTGGCGTCGAGACCCGGATTGGCCCAACTCCACAGCCACGAGTTGTCTTCCTCGGAGTAGGAGCCGAGCAAAGCGAATTCGAGGTCGGTCTGGTCTAGCGTCAACATGCCCGACGACAGGCTGGCCTCCCAGCGGCCCGGCGCGTCCGAGCCGATGAGTTGGGCCAAGTGGGCCTGGCCCTCGATCGTGACGGCGAGGTGGGCGGCGATCCACGCGTTCAACGCTTCGTGATCCTGCTGCTCCGCCACGGCTCGATCCTTTCCTCATCTTCGATCATGTGATCGTAAGTCTGGCACGTTCAGTCGAGATAGTCGCGCAGGACTTGCGAGCGCGACGGGTGTCGCAGTTTCGACATGGTCTTGGACTCGATCTGGCGGATGCGCTCGCGGGTCACGCCGTAGACCTTGCCGATCTCGTCGAGCGTCTTGGGCTGCCCGTCGGTCAGGCCGAACCGCATCGAGACCACGCCGGCCTCGCGCTCCGACAGCGTGTCGAGCACGTCGTGGAGCTGCTCTTGGAGCAAGGTGAAGTTGACCGCATCGGCGGGCACAACGGCCTCGGAATCCTCGATCAGGTCGCCGAACTCGGAGTCGCCGTCCTCGCCCAGCGGCGTGTGCAGCGAGATCGGCTCGCGACCGTACTTCTGGACTTCGACGACCTTCTCCGGGGTCATGTCGAGTTCCTTGGCCAATTCGGCCGGCGTCGGCTCGCGGCCGAGATCCTGGAGCATCTGGCGCTGGACGCGGGCCAGCTTGTTGATGACCTCGACCATGTGGACCGGGATGCGGATGGTCCGCGCTTGGTCGGCCATCGCCCGCGTGATGGCCTGCTTGATCCACCACGTGGCGTAGGTCGAGAACTTGTAACCCTTGGTGTAGTCGAACTTCTCGACGGCCCGGATCAGGCCCAGGTTGCCTTCCTGGATCAAGTCGAGGAAGAGCATGCCACGACCGGTGTAGCGTTTGGCCAAAGAGACGACGAGGCGGAGATTGGCTTCCAGCAAGTGGTTCTTGGCGTTCTGGCCGTCGCCGGCGATCCACTCAAGGTCCTCGACGTCCGCCCCCGGGATCGAGGCCCGGTCGCCAGCCAGCTTCTCCTCGGCGAACAGCCCGGCTTCGATCCGCTTGGCCAGCGTCACTTCCTGTTCCGCCTTGAGGAGGGCTACCTTGCCGATCTGTTTGAGGTAGTCCTTGACGGGATCCGTCGTCGCGCCCGCCGCCATGACCTGTTGTTCGGGCTCGTCGGCGTCGTCCGAGTCGGACAGCGAGTAGCCCTCCTCTTCGGCCAGCTCCGCCTCCAGGGTCGCCTCCTTGGCCGGCTGGAACTCGGACTCATCGACATCGTCCAGGCTGCGCTTGCTGCCGCCGATCGTGAACGTGACCGCGTCGCCGTCGGGGCTCAGCTCGAAACTGACCTGGCCGGCGCTGGCCGCCAGCACCGTGTCGATGATCGACGGCTCGTCGCCGTCTGCCTCCACGTCATCGGTTGGGCTGGCCAAGTCCGCGTCGACGTCGTCGATGACCTCGCCCGTGGGCTCGTCGAGGTCGAGGTCGACCGGGTCCTCGGCCTCAAGATCGTCGTCGGCCACGATGGCCATGGTCTTGGCGGCCGACGACCGGCTCCGCTTGCTCGCCGGCTTGGACGGGCGAGTCCGGTCGGGCGCCTTGGCGCCGGCGACCTTCGGACGGTCCGCCGCGGTCGTGGGCGTGGCCCCGGCGGCGGGTTGAGCGCTCTTCGCGCTCGACGTCCTGACGGCGGTACGGCTGGGGCGCGTCGATTTCTTGGCCGGAGCGGGGGCCGACGTGGGGGAAGACTCGGTGGCGGAGGAGCTGTCGGTGGTGGGGGGGGTGGCTTCTTTCCGGGCGCTCGCTTGGGGCACAGATACCTCTTTTGATGACGTGATAGCCGAGACTCTAATGATACAGGGCAAACAAAAGCCCGAACACGTCAAGTCCGACAGCGACGCAGTCTAGCGCACCGCTGGCCCTGGGTCACGCGGCCGCGGCCCGGCAGCCTTGGGTCAGAGTCGTGTCCCACTCGAGGAACAGCGTTCTGACCCACGCTCCTCGGGGTGGGGTGGGGCGGGGCGGGGCGGGGCGGAACCGGTGACCCGGTGGTCAGACCGCGGGGTTGGTGGTCAGCAGCAATGCCGCTACCCTGGGCCCCGCTATCAGCCGCCCTCGTGCCGCGGCCATCGCCCAATGCAAAGGAGCCCACCATGTCACCCAGCCTTCGCGCCGCCACCTACGGTCGTCGCTTCGCCGATTCCGTCGCCATCGTGACCGGCGCCGGTTCCGGGATCGGCCTGGCCACGGCCGAGATGATCGTCGAGGACGGCGGCAAGGTCATCGCCGTCGACGTCTCGCAGCCTCGCTTGGAGGAAGCGGCCGCCCGGATCGGCGGCGCCTACATTCCGGTCACCGTCGACATCACGAGCCCCGACGCCCCGGCCACCATCGCCCAGGTGGTCGGCGGGCCCGTCGATATCCTCATCAACAACGCCGGCATCATGGATGGGTTCCTGCCGGTCACCGAGGTTGACGACGCCACCTGGGACCGGGTGCTCGCCATCAACACGACCTCGATGATGCGGCTCACGCGCCACTTCCTGCCCGGCATGATCGAGGCCAAGCACGGCGCCATCGTCAATGTCGCCTCGGAAGCCGCCTTGCGCATCTGCGCCGGAGTCGCCTACACCGTCTCCAAGCACGCGGTGGTCGGCCTGACGGTCCACACGGCTGCCGTGTACAGCCGCGACGGCATCCGCTGCAACGCCGTCGCCCCCGGCGGAGTCAACACGAACGTCGGCGGTGATTTCCGCTCCGAGATGGCGGCCCGTCGGATCGGGCCGGCCATGGGTGCCACGATGAGCGCCGTCGCCGACCTGGCCGAGCCGGACCTGCTCGCCCGGGCCATCTGCTTCCTGGCCGACGATCGCGCGGCCGCCCACATCAACGGCGTCATCTTGCCGGTCGACGGCGGTTGGTCGGTGATGTAGGGGTTAGAGCCTGGCGTCCGTGGCGCGGAACAGCGAAAAGCGCCAGCCTCTTAGTCCTCCGCCTCACTCCGGCGCAGCCGGCGGAAGCTGGCCAATCGGGCGGTCGCCAGGCGCCCGTCGGTGACGGCCAGGTCGAGGGCGCACTCGGACTCGTCGGCCGCGTGGGTGCAGCCCCGGGGGCAGTCCGCGGCGATGGACGCCAGGTCGGCGAAGGCCGCCAGCACGTGTTCCGGGGCCACGTGGGAAAGCCCGAGGCTGCGCAGGCCGGGCGTGTCGATGATCCAGCCGCCGGGCGGGGGCAACTCGAGGGCGAGGGCCGAGGTCGACACGTGACGGCCGCGCCCCGTGACGTTGTTGACCGACCCGGTACGGCGATCGGCTCCCGGGATCAAGGCGTTGACCAGGGTGGACTTGCCGACGCCCGAGTGGCCCAACAGGACCGAGACGTGACCGGCCAGGCGTTGGCGCAGGGGGGTCAGGTCGCGGCCCGGGGCGGAGACGAAGACGGGCACTCCCAGCGGTTCGTAGGCGGCCAGCAGTTCGGCCGGATCCGCCAAGTCGGACTTGGTCAGGCAGAGCAGGGGAACGAGCCCGGCGTCGTAGGCGGCCACCAAGGCGCGGTCGATCAGACCCAGCCGGGGCTCGGGGTCGACCAGGGCCGTGACCACGACGAGTTGGTCGGCGTTGGCCACGATGGGCCGTTCGAAAGGATCGATGTCGTCGGCTGTCCGCCGCAGGACGGTGGTCCGCTCGACCACCTCGGTGATGCGGGCCAGCGTGCCGGCGACCCCCGAGACGTCGGCGTCCAGCCGCACCCAGTCGCCGACGATGACGGACTTGCGACCGAGCGAGCGGGCTTTGGCCGCCGTGATCACCAGGCCGTCCACCAGGCAGCGGTACCGCCCCCGGTCCACCGTGATCACGCGGCCGACGGGCAGGTCGGAATAGTCCGGCCGGTTCTTCGTGCGGGGGCGGCTGCGGCGGCCGGGGCGGGCGAAGCCGGCGTGGTCGTCGCGAAAGACTGATTCGGCGTAAGGGGTCACGGTGCGGGGGGTCACGCCCCCCCTCCGCGCAGGATGTCCCGCCAGCGGGCGGCGAAGTCGGGCATCGTCTTCGCCACGACGCTGATGTCGTCCACTTCCACTCCGGGCAGGCGCAGCCCGATCAGCGCGGCGGCGTGGGCCAGGCGATGGTCGCCGTGGCTGCGCCAGCGGCCGCCCGCCAGCCGCGCCGGGCGCACCACCAGGCCGTCGGCCGTCTCGTCGGCCCGGCCCCCCAAGGCCGTGATGTCGCCGGCCAGGGCGGCCAGGCGGTTGGTCTCGTGGCCCCGGATGTGGCCGACGCCGCGAATCGTGGTGGGCCCGCTGGCCAATGTGGCCAAGGCGGCGACGACGGGGGTCAGTTCGCTCGTTTCGCGCAGGTCGAAGTCGCCGCCGACCAGTCGGCCGTCGCCCGTCAGCGTTAGCCCGCGGTCGTCGAGCAACCAGCCGCCGCCGAAGCGGGTCAGGATCTCGGGCACGCGGGCGCCCGGCTGGCTGGTCTGCGCCGGCCAGCCGGGGACCGTGATCGAGCCGCCGGCCACGAGAGCGGCCGCCAAGAAGACGGCGGCGGTCGTCAGATCGGGCTCGATGGTCTCGTCCAGCGCCCGCACTGGGCCGGGGGCGATCTGCCAGCGGTGGGCGACGCTCGCCACCGCGTCGTGGTCGGCGGCTTGTGCGTCGCCGGACCGGGCGGAGGGGCGGTCGGCGTCGGACTGGGTTGTGACGGTGACGCCGCGCGCCGCCAGCGCGGTCACCGTCATCTCAATGTGGGGCCACGACGGGATGGGGCCGCCGTCGTGGCGGAGATCGAGGCCTTCGGGGAAGCGGGCGCCGGCCAGCAACAGCCCCGAGACGAACTGGCTGGAGGCGCTGGAGTCGATCACGGCGGCGCGGCCAGTGGCGAGGCCCCTGACGGTGAAGGGCAGGCCGTCTGGCACGACCTCGGCGCCGAGTTGGCGCAAACCGGAGAGTAGGGGGGCGACCGGGCGACCGCACGCGGCCGGATCCCCCGTGAAATGGCTCGTCCCGTCGGCCAGGGCCGCCAGGGGCGGCACGAAGCGCAGCACGGTGCCGGCCAGACCGCAGTCGATGCGCCCGGCGGGGCGGAATTCGGGGGGTGGGCTGACCCGCCAGGCGGGCGCAGCAGAGGGCTTGATCGACTCGGCCGGTCTGGGATCGTCCGGCGCCGGGGTCGCGATCACGACTCCCAACGCCCGCAGGGCCTCCATCATGAGGTCGGTATCACGGGCCACCAGGCCACCGGTGATGCTGCCGGGGGCGTCCGCCAGAGCGGATAGGACGAGGCTGCGGGCCGTGGCCGACTTGGACCCGGGGATCGCCACGCGAGCGGCCAACGGGCCGGTCGCTGTCGGCGCCCGCCAGGGGGCTGACCCGCTCAGGCGAGCTTCTCCGCCGTGCGCGGGTGGCCCTGGGACTTGGCGGCGCGCCGTTCGGACTTGGCCCGTCGGCGTTGGCACGGGGCGCACGTGGCGGTCTTGCTGGCCGAATCGGCAGAGGCGGGGGACGGGCGGCCCTGTCGCAAGCGCCAGGCCACGCTGGGCTTGCCCTGGGTGTCAAGGGCCTCGATCACGCAGGCGCCCAGCAGGGCCAGGTCCCTCCCCAGTTCGGGACTGATCGGGCCCCGGCCGGAAGCGTTGGGCGGGTTGCCGGCGGCGACGCGGAAGAGTTGCCCCTTGATCAGGAGGCCGGCGCCCAGGCGACGGCCCAGGCCGGACGCCATCAGGAGGCCGCCGGCGATCTCGACCGCGCCGTGCAGGCGGACCCATGTCTTGGCGTCCGTCGGGACGAAGCCGCGGACTGATTCGGGCAGGAAGCGGTCGGCCAGTCGGCCCACCGCCTCGACGGCGGGCTCGGCTTCCTCGACGGCGGCTTGGGAGGCGCGCAGGGTGCTGACGCCGTGGCCGATGAAGTAGCTGCCCAACAGGGCGCGACCGAGGAAACGCAACACATTCATGGGCTATTCCTACCATGTCCTGGAGACCGGGACGAACGTCGCCATGTCGGCCAGAGAGGCCGAGACGCTGGACGGTGCCAACTTGATGCGCCAGGGCTCAAGTTTGAGTCGGGGGTTTCGCCCCCGGGGTCAGCTGACAGCGGCTGCACGTTCGTGCTAATTGCCTGGTCGCGAATGGGCGGCAGAACCGTTCGCGCGACCCAAGCTCTCCCCCTCCGGGGGGAGGCCCGGCCCAGACTGCGGTAGGGCCGAGGCAACAGCGGCCGGGCCCAAGGATTGTCGGGCTGGATATCCGAATCGGCCGCCGTCAGTCTGGCCTCCGGGCCACCTCCGCCGCCCGGAGGAAAAGGCCTCCGTCGGAAGTAGGAGAATATCCCAGAAAACACTCAGGGATTGATCGGGGTAGGGTGACGGAATGATAATCAGGGACGCCACGTTCCACTGGGCGTGGATCAGCCCGGGCTCTTTGAGCAGACCCCCCAAACAAGTTTCGAGGGAATACGCGACACGGTAGTGTCCTGGATGGCGATAACGCCAACCCGACCTCAGGACACGTGATGTGACCCCTATGACCCCTCAAGAGGCCACTATGGAAACGACCCAAGACCGCGCCACCCGTTTCGAGCGGGAGGCTCTCCAGTACATCGACTTGCTCTACTCGGCCGCGCTGCGGCTGACCTCAGGACCGGCCGATGCCGAGGATCTCGTCCAGGAGACCTACGCCAAGGCCTACGCCTCGTTCCATCAATTCAAGCCGGGCACCAATCTCAAGGCCTGGCTCTACCGCATCCTGACCAACTCCTATATCAACATGTACCGCAAAGCCCAGCGTTCGCCGAAGACATCGGACGACGCCGGGGTCGAGGACTGGCAGTTGGCCAAGGCCGAATCCCACGCCTCGTCCCCCACCCCGTCGGCCGAGGCCGCCGCCTTGGCCAACATGCCCGACGGCGACATCCTTGAAGCCATGCGGTCACTCAAGACCGAATTCCGGTACGCGGTCTACTTGGCCGACATCGAAGGCCTGTCCTACAAGGAGATCGCCGAGGCCACCGACGTGCCGATCGGAACTGTTATGTCTCGGTTATCTCGGGCGCGGGCGCAACTGAGACAGAAGTTGGCGAGCTATGCTTCGAAGGGTGATGGAACAAAATCCCATGGTTGACGCGGACCAGATCGTGTGCGCGGACGTCATGACCCGAATGGACTTGTTTCTCGACCACGAGTTGGACGATGTGGCGGCTCAGGAAATCCGCCGCCACCTGGGCCGTTGCCAGACCTGTTCCGGTGAGGCCGAGGTGGGGACCGCGATCCGGCAGGCGATCAAACGGAGCCACCACCCCGAACCGGCACCGCCGGCCCTGCTCGAACGCGTCGGCTCGTGGCTGCGCGATCAGCAACTCCGATCAGCCTCCTGAGAACCTCGGTCGAAACCGCGGCCCGCCCGACGAGCGACGGATCCAGCGCTGCGCCCGGTGTTGCCGGCGCCGGCCGATGCCGGTGGCGCCACCGGCCGGGCTCAAGCTCACGCGTGGGGACGCTTCCCGTGGTTGGCGTTGGACTTGCGCCGCGCGCGGCGTTTACGACCGCCTTTACCCATGATCGATCTCCTTACGGCTCGGTCTCCTGATACTCCGTCGGGGCCCTCAGGCCCGGTACGGGCGGCAAGTCTGCCAGATGCCGCGCCGACGCAGAAGTGGTTAAGCTCTCCCCGTGCTGCGCATCCCGGCCGCCATCGCTGACCAGGTCGAGTTGTCCCAGGCCGACGCCGAGTTCCTTGACGAGCTCGTGACGGAATGGCACGTGCTGGCCGACCTGAGCTTCTCCGATCTGATTCTGTGGTTGCCCGCGCGCGACGACAACGATTTCTTCGCCGTGGCCCAAGTCCGGCCATCGACCGGGCCGACCGCGCTCGAGGACGACGTGGTGGGCGAGATGGTCAGCTACGACCCGGAGTCGCTCGTGACCGAGGCCTACCTGTCGAAGAAGATCGCGGAGACCTCCAGCAACAAGGTGCAGGCCGGCATCCCCGTCGACGTCGGCGCCATCCCCGTGATGCGCCAGGGGCGCGTTGTCGCCGTGGTCGAACGCCACACGAACCAGATGGGCGTGCGGGCCCCGGGGGAACTGGAAGACCACTACCTGGTCATCGCGGGCATCCTGACGGACATGCTGTGGCAGGGGATCTGGCCGGACGCGGGCATGGGCAACGTCACGGTCGGACCACGCATCGGCGAGGGGTTGCTCTGGCTCGATCCCCAGTTCGTCGTTCAATACGCCAGCCCCAACGCCGTGTCCGTCTACCGCCGGCTCGGCCTGGCCGGAGACCTGATCGGGGAACAGCTCATCCCGCTGACCCTGGGGCTGGTGACGAGGGACGGCGAACCCATCGACCGCAGCATCGACGCGCACCTGCGTTCCGGCGTGACCGAGGAATTCGAGGTCACGGCCGAGCACGCCTCCGCCGTCCTGCGCACTCTGCCGTTGTCCCGTCGCGGGAAACCGTGCGGCCGGCTGGTGTTGTGCCGCGACACCACCGAGTTGCGCAGCAAGGAACGTCTCCTCGTGACGAAGGACGCCACGATCCGGGAGATTCACCACCGCGTCAAGAACAACCTCCAGACGGTTTCCGCCCTGCTCCGCCTGCAGGCTCGGCGGATGCGGTCGCCCGAGGCGGC
>JGI20166J26741_11493029_pt1 | contig 12856 bp, 6 predicted proteins | sample TergutCu122P5_FD_26741 | JGI IMG/M metagenome (IMG submission 26741)
ACAATGCTGGTGACTACATTGAAGGACAGTATAACTTCGAAACATGTATCTATTTTGTATCAGTTGTAAATAAATAGTTGCCACTATTAAAGTTCCAACCATCGTATGTAGGAAGGCAGCTTTAGTTTTACTATTCGACATCATCTATAGATCGACTGTGTACAAGGAGAGGTTAACTGGAGCTACAAGTGGACAGCCCAGTTTATGATAACTCGACAGATGTATGGAATGAATTTCCAAATGAGAATCTCATAGAGCGGCAGTCAAATTATTCTGCCGTGAAATGCGCATAAGTGTAGCAGACACGGGGCGAGATAACAACGATGCTACTGGCATTCATAAAAACATCTAAATCCTTACAGTTAGAAGTCACTGAAAGCTGGGATCACAATGCTTGTAGAAGTCCGTATTCGAAGACGCTAGACTGACTTGCAAACGGGTGTGGACTCAAAAAACATGTTTGCCACATGGCTAGTCTGCTTTAAGTCTGCACGGCGATAAATTTTTTTTAACGTATTAAAAGGGGAACGCAGCTTCATCAGAGTTTATTTAGAGTTGCCAACACCGCATTGTATCCGGGCCATGCCGGGCCATGCACAGACCCGCCCATCAATGCTACGCTGCTACCTTGGCATGACGTGAGGTAAAATAATTTACAGCCATTAAGACCACTAAATGACCTTGGCAGTATCGTGGCTAGGAGCAAAATGACTGATGTAATAATGATGGAAGAGTGACATCGGTCTAGTAGTGAGGACTGACCGATTGCAGTCTCCGTGTCGCGGCAGAATTGTGTGACTCAAGCCGTACAACATGATTGATTGATGATGATGATGATTATTATTATTATTAGCATTTGGTTTCGAGCCCTTACGGTCCCGATGCACCTAGGCCTTATAAACGGGCCCTTTGTACCCCATAATCTGATATTAGTTCAGGAAGGCCCTGTTCCTTACTAAAGTTCCAGTTGTCCCCCAGACTTAACTGTCATTGTCCTCTGGGTCCGAGAAAAAGGAACCCAGATAAACATTGTTTTTCTCTTAAAAGTCCCAGTAAAAGAACACCCTCCACGTTGCCCAACAGGGCCCCTATGGAGAGAACTGCCTGTTTACAAGGAATCTTTTAGGTATCTCTCAAATTCCTCATTAAAAGTTTCCTAAATAAAGAAACTTTTCCCTTCTCTCAAATGCCCTAGAACAGAGCGTCCCTCCATGTTCCCCAAAAGCGGGGCCCCTATGGAAACAGATGCCCATTTCTAGAGCCTTACTTAGCATATCCTTCGGGTTCCCTAGTAAAGGAGCCCTCCCTCCATGTTCCCCTCATAGAGCTCCCTCGGAGAGCGATGCTCCAACCCTAGAGCCCTCCTTCATTCATCTTTCAAAGTCCCCGGTATACGAGCTCCCTTCCAGGTTCCCCAGCTGTACAACAACTAACTACTAATTATTGACGTAGTGACGCTAAGACAATTACAGTTTTCTCATTTACCTGTGCTCTATAACTTTGCAAACTTTCTGGTCACCTTTCTTTCTGCTGTTAGGAACAGACACACATTCTTACCAGTATTTACGGGAAATCTCCAGACTGAGGACAGCACTGTGTCGCTTTACTGTGAACATGTGCTTAGGGTCACTCTATGAATATTTCTAATTAATATGGAGCCTATGATACACGCAATGTTTGACAGACATTATTGCCTGTCCTTTCGCTCTGTAAGACCTTGCACTGTCACATCGCACCTTCTACGCAGGCCAAGCTTCTTCACAATTATCGTACTTAAAATTCGATTCCTACCGCAAAGGCAACACCTTATATACCAGTTACAAGTAACTACTTCCATACAGCAGAGAATTCCGTAAGAAGCCAGAAGTTCCTTTTCTAGTACAGAAATTGTCGAAGCTGAAGTTAATTACCGCGATTACAAGAGTAATAATTTTATCTCTATCCTGAGTCATATTAATCCAATATATGCTGTCACAACTTACTCCTCTAAGATACATATTAAATATCATCCATTCATAGGCTAGGCCTAGGCTTTCCGAACGGATTCTATTATTCAGATTTTCCAAGAAACCCTCTTATGCATTTTCTTAACCCATTAGTTAAAAGTAAGTCATTTAATAAAACCCATCAATACAACGTCACTAGCTAGGCATCGTTCGGTAAGAAAAGATATTCTATCAAATGTCACGACGAGCAAAAATTTGTTATCTCATTTACCAAAGACCTCCACTGGACCCTATCCTCCACTCTATAAATTCAATTCGTATAACTACAGTTTATTTGAAAATAAACTCCCGCCTCCATCTAGTTCTCGCAAGTGGCATTTCGCTTCAGTTTTCTCGAATAAATTCTGAATGTACATGCAACTCTTATCTTTTCCATGGGAAAATATTTCAGCCTACTACAAATGAACACGACTTATTTTCTTCTTTTTTAAATCTGAAGCAGATATTTTCCAGTTTGAGGATCAGAACAATAATTACATTCACAAATCTGTACCTCTCCCAAGATGTCATTAAGGTGCTTCTAATCGTCACTTATCTCTCACAGATGGTACTAATTTAGCCAAAATGTCACCTTTCAAAAATATAATTAACTTGCCCAAGAGGTCACTAACCTCCCAAGATATTACTAATTTGCACGAGATATCACTGAACTCAGCAATATGTCACTGAAGTTCACATGATGTCACTAAACTGCCCGAGACATCACAATACCCCTCATGACACCATAAGCCTTCCCAAGATGTTACTGACCTGCCCATTACATCAGAAGATTCGATGGTGTAAGGAAGTTCATCATCAGCTTCGATGTCTTTTTTTCCCCTGTCTTTTGGTACTTCTGGTACTTCTTCAGGCCGATCGCCATCCTTTACCACGTCGACGTCGCTACGCCTCGCCGACGTGGAACCCACTGAATGCCGGTGTCTCTTTTTCTTGCCTGCTTTCTGAAAAATAAATATTACCATGCAGCGCCCAAAAGAAAGTATTCGAGTATACACGGCACAGCTGGACAATATGCGGCCCTCGATTAAAGTATTTGCGCTCCTAGGTCACCTCAATAGTTTTAGTACTATAATTTATCCAATATAATATAATTGATCTACAAAACATAATAAGGCATCTTTATTGAAAGAGAAAATATTCAGAAACAATATCCCACCACCTTTAAGACAGCACACAGTAAACCAATCATTCTTAGTGTTTTACCGAGATTAGTAAGGCCTACTAGCTTGTCATTCAACCGTATGTTTAACGTAACTAATTGTTTGTAAATAACCACCTTCTGATTTATTTATTCCCCACCCTCCCCTCCCCGCCCATTTTCGATATATTTATAACACATAAACCCAGACCTCGGGCGAGTCCTTAACGAATTATGTGGCCCTCCTTTGCGTTTAAATTGGCCAGCCCTGACTTACGGCAGTGTTCTCCAGCTAGAGTTAAGCGGAACCCTAGATTTACGCAGAGCACCGTTAGGGGCTTCGCGGGAATTCGGCCAAAAATTCAACATCTATGCAAAAAAATAGAGGGCAAATGTCGCACGGAGTGCAAACCTTTTATTAATTATGGATGTGAAATTTATTTTGATGTTAATATAAACTTTATTTTTATTTTATGTTTTGATGTTTAAAAAGTCGAATACAAAATCACGGAAAAATTCCTCAGTTTTTTTGCAACTTTTACAAATAAATTGCACTGTAAACAATTTAGCAGTATTAGAAATACGACCAACAAGTGCATGTACAGATATATACATTTATTACTTAATAAACAGCGTAGTCTGCTACATGTTTCTACCATGTATTGTGACCATCTTCAGGGAGATGTTCTTTGAGGGATATATTACATAGAACTTCAAAATAATTCAATTAACAAATACATAATGTTAAGTATTAAATAAAAATTTAAAGTCTACTTCAAAATATAAAATATTGGCTAAAATTATACGTGCTGAGTTGCGTGTTGATATGCTGTGTATAAGGCGACAGCATCCACGCGGAAGTGGTGGTGTTGTGTCTGCTGGTCGCATACCAACACGCTGTTTATAATACAGTAAATGTTTATATCTGTATATGCACTTGTTTGTCGTATTTATAATAATGAATCTTCAGAGCGTGGTCATGAATCATTTAAAATTTAGCAGTAATTTAATTGCTCTTCCCACTACTAACTTTTTCTGGCCTGTCAATATTTTTATCCTGAGGAGTTCCTCGAGATATTAAAAATTATTTTAGAGGTTCCTCTAAGGAAGAAGAAAGTAGGGAAACAGTGACTTAGATTTATGTTATCATGGAAATGTGACTTTTGTGACAAATGCACAATTACACTGAAATCGCAATTTTCAGTTTTATAAGGTTCTGATGACAGCATATTATGTTTTGAATCGTCTACTTTATGGGTTGAGTCCATCGTCTTGTGCTTTTTTTTACCGTGGCTCAACAGCCCCCAGTGGGCCAAGGCCTCCTCATTATCGAGGCTTCATGACAACACGCCGACACACCACAGTCGGTAGGACTACTTTGGGCCAGTGATCAGCCCGATGTATAGACCTCTACATGACAATGTCTTGTGTTTTAATACCATAAAATTACTAAAACACCTCGATTCGGGTAATGCTGTGTCGTTCCTGGGTGAATGCTTCTGAAAGAACGAATCAGCGAGTTGACCGATGGGATCCCGCTGTTCGCTCCACGAACCTGTCGTTCCCTTTAATCTGGGCGGGTCTCTACCCGTCCTCCTTCAGCAGACGGTCTTTGGGTTTCATCCACTTCAAAGGTTCGAAGGGTTCACCCAAAGATTTCCAGTGACAAATATGACCTCTTTGTTCCGCGTACCAGTTCTGTACACCAGTCGCAGAATTATTTCACACTGCTGACTGATGGTAAGCCAGTAGGTCACGTCAGGATTTATTCCTCTCCATTCTACTTATATATATCTTTCTACAGGCCACTCGGAATTTTTTCCATAGTATACGTGATGAATTGCACCTTCATACTTACTTAAATTAATATTTTACAGTATTTATTTTACCCAGAATAATTCTTAAAAATTTGAGGGTTCAACGGTGCGAACTACTAATGTTTGGTAGTATCAGAAATTCTACCGAAACATCTGGACCAACTAAGTAAGCTGCACGGAATAAAATCGCAAAAGCGCCATCAGAATGACTGTAGGCCTATTACCTATATGGCTATTAGTAATGTGGTTCTTATGCAGTGTGTACTTTTAAAATACGAAACGAGTATTTAAAATAGTCTTAAGGAAATCGGTTTCGGAGGGCATGGATTGGATTGATCTGGCTCAGGATAGACAGAAGTAACGGTTTCCTTTTAAAGCGTTAATAAATTTTCAGGTGCTATAATCGACTAGCCGATTAAGTATTAGATTTTCAAGTAGGACTCTGCTCTATGCAGTTATTTAGTAGTTACAAGCAAAGTTCGTAATACAACATTTAAATTTACACCTCCTACGTGTACGTAACCTGTTGATGACACATTTCTTATCGGTCCTGCCGATCGGTTACTTTGATCTGTACCGCTATTGTTCACGGCTCTATCCATCTCCTTTCAGTAAACTGCTTAATCACCATTCTCTCATCGTTCACTAACCTGCCTCTTACATCAGCCCACTTTTCGTTTCTTTCACTGATCCCTACATATCTGTCTTGTTCACCAGCCTATCTTTCACACTCCATTCTCGTTCGCCAGATGCAGAATTAGTTTAGTTGACCTTCTAAAATCATGCCATAGAATGTACATGTTTTGTACAATTTTGTGTTTATATATATATATATATATATATATATAAGCAGTATTTGAAGTGAGGACATACCTAATTTTACTGAAAAACTACCAACAAAATAAAATATTGTTTTGCTTATTTTTAAGAATTTGCTTTCTATTCCTCACCTTTGTCTTTTTCTTGCAATAACTGTTGACATAGAACTATGTGACCATATACCTTAGGTCTATTTAGTTCACTCTTGAGGAGTCACGTGAAATCCGAGCACAATATTGGCCAATTTCAAAATCATAATTAATGCTCAAATAACCATGATTATGATAATAATAATAATAATAATAATAATAATAATAATAATAATACAATACAGTATTTCTTTATTAATGTGTTGGCTCAACAGCACATACATGTTACAAATGACAAAACATCGGCTAATTGTGTGAAAACCCGCACATATCACATAGTATAGAGTAATGTGATAAAATAATCTAAGTGAGCAGCAGAATATATGAATTGTTCACCAAGGGGGCCAGAAATAAATAAACCGGATCTCGTAAAGACCCATTAAAATTTCAGAAACTGGATCAGCCTCCAACCGTCTTTTAAATAAGGGGCTTCTGGCAATGAATTCTTCGAGTTCAAAATACGTCGGACACTGCAAGGAGTAGCTAAATAAAACAGATGTAAGTTGTGCCTGACGATTTTAAACTTTTGTTTACATAACAGTACGAAGAACGATACGCATGAATGCGAAAATTTAAATTACGTGTTTAGTTCAAGTAGAGTCCTACAATAACCCGTCAACGAAAGCCCATACTTATCGGAAAATCGCCTCGGTCCGAATTTAAAGAAAAAGGAAATTTCAGTAAATTTACTTCCGAAAACAAAAGCTCACTAAAGCCAAAAAAAAATGAATCGTAAAATAACCGGATAAAAAAATTTGTTAAATATTATTTTCTTCTTCTAAGGTAATTTTGTCCACAGTCGTGTTGAACGTGACTCATCTGAGAAGTGATATTATTAACAGTCCTGAGTCTGAGTTAAGAACACACGGTATGATTTTTCCAATGATTTATTATATAAAACAACAAGATATAGAAGTGAAAATGCGGAAGCCGAGAATCTTTATTAAAACTGTAACCCTTATATCGATATCAAGCTTTTTAAAATTCCGTTCTTCCTTCCAAGAAAGAAACAGTGGCTTCCTTTTGGAATAATACCCATAGGTTACTGTTTCTTAGTCAAGTCACCACTATCAGATTCATGCGGAAGAGCTAACCACACTTTGTGGGTAAAGTGAAAAGGTTCTAATATCACATGATGTTGTGTAATAACCAATATGGTTTCATACGTTAAGTATTAAGAGAAATTAGTGCTATATAGCTCTGTATCATTAGTATCCCATTGTAATTTCGAATCATATATGCGTCAGATATGAATACAGTGATATTGACGTCTACAAGAAAGTATGCGTCGAATATTAAAAGTCTGAAATCAAAATACATTCCGAGTTCTATTATATGTTGGGTTCCTTGTGTGAAATTAAGTTTAAGTCGAATTGTCAGAGCGATTAGCACTTTCACATGTTGTTCTTACCTTGTTCTTTCTTGTTCCCGGCATGACAGTCTCCTGAAGAGCCACTCGAAAGGCAGTTCTGGAGATTCACTGGGTGACAGCAGCCGTCAAGCCCTGTTCTGCCGGAACACTCCCACCAAAGTATCGTTCTCATCTCTTCGTATGACGCGCCCTGATGTTTGGACCCAACAAAATTATATACGGGGCACGCAGGCGCAACGAGTCACATCTTGACTAACCGTCCCGGGTCTTCGCTTCTTCCTCGGTTCATTTTATTATAAGCAGGGACTGTAGTACAACGTCACCGTCTTAATAGATTGTCTCAGTCTCTCCCACTGCCCCTTTCTCCCCCTGAATGCATTGCCATTACGAAATCTAAAATTAAGCTGGCATCTCCACACTCGTATCCGTCCAAACTATGTCACTAAGAAAATCAAGGGAAGATTTTAATACGGTGTCGATTGGCACAACTTGCTATCACACACAGATGCCACCATGTTGTAAGCGGGTCAGGAGACAGCAAAGAAATCTGCTTACAAACCACCATTCAAGCCGCTTAGGAAAACGTTGATAGATAGTGGAGAAGAACTTCTTAAGAGAAATTATAATCAGGATTCAGGAGTATGTTCGTAAATTTATTTTACCGTTTTGCATTAACATTGGCACATTTATTGATTCTTCAGTTTTTTAAACTCTGATTTTTAAAAAATTCAAGGGCGCAGATTCTTGGCTCAACCACCGCCCCTTCCTCCGTCATGTCACTTCTTAACACACGCACATTACTCGAGGTCTGATCAGGAAACAAAGTTAACAAATTTCCATTCTGTAATAACAATAGCTATTAGACATAAATTTATCGATAATTTCTCTGATTACTCGTATATACATGTATGCCGATCCCAGTAGCTGCGCGGTCTAAGGCGTGGGTCTGCGGCCGTTCGCTTGCTGGGGTTGTGGGTTCGAATCCCACCGGTAGCATGGATGTCTGTCTCTCATGAATGTTGTGTGTTGTGTAAGTAGATTTCTCCGAGATGGACCGATCCCTTTTCCAGAGGAGTCCTACCGAGCCTAATGTTTCTGAGTGTGATTTCGAAACCTCAAAAATGAGAAGCCCTAGGCCCAAAAAGGCTGTCAAGTCATAAAATATATATACATGCATAATATTTGTATTGCTCCATTCTTATACTTCGTCATAACAGAAACAACTACGTCTGTGGGGTCGAATACGACCCAAAACAATGTACTCATGATAATCATACGTAATAAAATAAATAAGAATATGTGTAGGATAACAAATGAACCACTAAAGTAAATAAAACAACTGAGGCAACAGCAACACCTTGTAGATTTTTTGTAGTCCTGATGGAAGTATAGGCCTACAGTGAATAAACAGCTAAATTTAAATTATACTTTAACACTCAATAATTAATAATAACCTAATAATTTGGAACAATTACGCGTAGACACTAGACGTAACGCGAATTTTGGCCGTTAGGGTTGCAGCCACACCAATGAACGCTCCACTGCGAGCAATTGTGTTCCATGCGGTAAGCGCTTAAAACAGGACGGTAAAAATTATCCCAAACAATGATATTATTAGGAAGAGGAACTCAGTGTTCGAGGAGGAGTGACATTAGAGACACTTCGAATATTTATTAAGTCACTCTTATGTAGTTAATCTTTGGGCTAAAACAAGTGAACACCGCCAGCAGGATGTGGGTTCACGGCTTGGTCAATACATACAGATCTTACGCTTTTAAACCTATCAACGCTAGAACCTCATCTACCATAATTCGTCAATTATTCAGTTATTTAACGTTATGTATTTTGAACAATAGGGAACACTGTTAAATAAAAATTACATAAAACAGAGTAACTTTAAATATCTAATTATTTGTTCCTCTCGCTCTTTCCCTTCATTGTGTATGCAACCTTTAAACTTGTCTGTACAGTTGATTTCAATGTTTCGAATATGGCGACTGCGCGAATACAAAGTGTACGATCAGGTCACCCGTGCAATGAAGGCCACTGCACCGGCTGCCAACAGTACCTCCACTGTGTTCATCGCGGACCGTTCTTCCTTTGTTCTCATAAGCACACATAACTAGTTTCAGCCCATCACGTCTCATTTGTCAGACCACAATCCAACAGGACAGTACTAAATCCTCGGCGAATTACAAAAATCGTTTTCTTAAAAAAAAAACAAATTTTGGCACTGAGTAGGAACTTCAAGAGTAATTTGATAATTTACACTCTTATAAGCGGCTGTAATTCTGAGTTACAGGATCATAGCACTCCCTAGGAGGGAAGTGGCACAACGATGAGCCTGATCAAGCATAGAACTCCCAGATTTTTATTTTTATACGCCTACAATCTTACATGGCCAGTGGACAAACTTTTAAATATACAACATTTAGTGTCTTCTGTCTACATGAGGCCGTGTTCTTTGGTAGATCGACACCAATGGTTCGGAGAAACCTGCCACTGCTACTGCGGTTTAAAAAAGAGAGAGACAGAGAGGGCGTTATAGTCTGGAGATGGAGGCAGTAGGTTCCTCCGCAACACTGGTCCCCATCGCCCAAACTACGTGATGTCACATCCCAGAAGATCATAATTTTAAAATTCTCCACTGTGAAATTCTTAAATGTAATTTTCCCTTCATGTTCTTCACACTTATGGACCATGAAACGCCAACTTACTAATTTACCCCGATGATCGAGGCAACAAATTCCTCCAAAGGGCCGGTAAACGTTGCCATATTACACAGCGCTGCACCTCATAACACAGTAACATTTGTGAAATACGTACTGTTCAGTATTTAGACAAAACTGAGATAGCATTTTCCTTATATTTTAGATCGCTTTATAAACTGCATGAAACTAATTTGAGCGCTACTGTATAATTTGTACTGAATGCTAAATAATATTAACGACATTAAATCAGGGTGATGATGGGCCGGGTAGCGTAGTCGTTATAGCCACTGCCTACGGGCTGGACGGTCCGGGGATCGAATCCCGGTGCGGGCGAGATTTTCCGCACCTGTCCAGACCGGCCCTGAGGACCACCCAGCATCCTGTACAATGGGTACCGGGTCTTTCCAGGGGGGAAGGTGCGGCTGGGGCGTGACGCTGACCCCTCACCCCTTCTAGTGCCGAAGTAAATAATAGAGTAACGCTATACCTCTATTCTCCCTAAGGGCCTCCGTGGCCTGTGAAAGGGTGAAACCTACCTAAATCAGGGTGATGGTGTGGGGAGAGCACATAACAAACATGGTGAAGCGAGAAATACCCACATTTTATTTGGAAAATATCAAGAAAAAATGCGCTAGAGATGTGAACGTAAATAAGAAAAAATATGGAAATAAATCTTATAGAACCAACGTATTTGTGGGTTGGATGAACTGGCCCAGAACCGGGTCTACCGCGGGCTTTTGTAAGCCAAGTAACGTACCTTCCGCTTCCATGGCGGTTACCGATATATTTGACTAACATTACAACAATCGGCTTTTCAACAAACTCCCTGGACAATGCGCTTAGTTAGCTTTTAAACTGCACAGACGAGTTAGGAATGGTAAGGCTGGGAGTGATGTGTGTATACATATGCTTAAACGTGCTCAGGTTTTGCCTGTAAGAAATACGGAATGCAATTCGAAACCTGAGTTGTTTCAAGCAGCTGCCGAATAAGTATTTGAAATCCGAGCCCTCAGAATACTGATCACGAACAAACTGCGATATTCCGCCAAAAATTCTTTTCTCTTTTTATATGAGACATCACCGTTTGTATATTTGATGACAAAAGTATATTTATTCAAATTCCGTCACATACAACAAACGTTTAAATTATTTTGCAAGTGACTATATTCGGTTCTGGCCTCGAGACATCATCAGAACTTATCCACGAACACGATTTAGAAAACTTTACAACTGTAAATTTTAAGATAGAGGTCTCCTATTTACATTAAAATAAATTGCACACACATATTGTACACACACACACACACACACACACACAAAAGTATTGCTTTCATAATTTTGTAGTTTACTTTCCTACAAACTGAACACTTTTTAACTTTTAATTTTATATCAATACAAACTTTCTTTATATATATATATATATATATGTGTGTGTGTGTGTGTGTGTGTGTGTGTGTGTGTGTGTGTGTGATTCTCGTATTTGACAACCCTCTATTTATTTGTATATATATGTAGGTAGTTTTCGCCCTGTCATAGGCCACGAAGGCCCTTAGGGAGAGTAGAGGTATAGCTCTACTTTATTTTTGACCTCGGCACTAGAAGGGTGTGAGGGGTCAGCGTCACGCCCCGGCCGCAACTTACCCCCGGGAAAGACCCGGTATCCATTGTACAGGAGGCTGGGTGGTCCTGGACGAGTGCGGAAAATCTCGCCCCCACCTGGATTCGATCCCCCGATCGTCCAGCCCGTAGGCAGTCGCTATACCGACTACACTACCAGGCGCACTGTATATATATATATAAAATGTATTTTAATGTAAATAAGAGACCTCCATCTAAAAAATTGCAATTGTAAAGTTTTCCACACCTTGTTCGTGGATCAGGCCTGATGATGGCTCGAAACCAGAGCCTAAACTAGTCGCCTGCAAAATAATTGTAACATTTTCTGTAGGTGTCAGACATTGAATAGACATACTTTGTTTGTTTAGTTTATGTAACAAAGATCTCAGTAACCAGACCATATAGCGTCGATGGTAGACGAATGAAACGGATATGCAGTGTTGGTGAGGTGGCAGTTGACAGGTAGAGAGTGAAATACAGAGAGAACACTCTGCCCCAGTGCCACTTCATTACAAATCCTGCATGGACTTCAGTGAGGTGAACACAGGTTTCCGTCGTGTGAAGCCGGCGTCTATCAAATGAACTGCGTAAGATCTGGACGAATGTAAGTTAAATATTTATAACACAGTGTTAAAACGTCATGGCAAAATTGTAACTATTTCACCCACATTTCTTAACATTAAATAAAGTCTCATTTTGCCCATACAATGTTGTTTAGGTACGTGTTCCGTATGCATCTCAAAATAAAGAATGATTATGTCCCCAGATAACATTAACTGATTGGCCTTTGTAGTTCAAAGGCAATATACTTTCTGTGAGACAGGAAGTATATCTGCATATATTACACGTATTTAGATGCATTTCACGTTTAAAAGTGTTACAAACAGAGAAGTTAGCTGCAAAAAGCGCCTTCACACGGTACAGCGTTTTCAACCTCACAATGGCTACAGATCCCTCAAAAGTTAGTTAATCTACAGCTAGCCTCTCTGCTTCTCACTACCTTGAATAAAAAAAAATCGAACCCGATCTCACTTGGATGGTATGAGAAATGTGTTGAGGCTGACCATCCTGAAGGGCTAAACCAAGGAAATACATGTAACAGAAACTCAATCTATAACAAGAATAAAATAACAAGTTCAGTCTATGACTGTACTGTTGAAGATGTAGAATACATCTATAACAAGCTCAGTATACACATCTTCAACAGCAAAAGTAGATGTTATCTGA
>JGI20166J26741_11493140_pt1 | contig 12855 bp, 8 predicted proteins | sample TergutCu122P5_FD_26741 | JGI IMG/M metagenome (IMG submission 26741)
TCCTTAGACAGCAAGGGCACGAAGATCATGACGTTTACGGGTTGTCCCACTGTGGACTCAGGACTACCGTTTCGGACACGCTTGTAGAAGCAAGTGGTTGACACTTGGAATGCATTGACACTGATATGATATTGTTGGTTCCGAGAGTAGAGAAGTATTATTTTTGAATTATGGAAATGAGCGTTGTAGCCTCCTCTTGTATCAGGTACTGGAAAATATCTCGTGCGTGTTTGCGGTGTTTTTGTCAAGTATTTCATTAATTTGTATCCGCAGAAGTAACGTTTGTGTTCCCTAAACGTCAACAAAAGTGGCTTCGTTTTACTACGTACAGAAGAGAAGGTACTATTTCTTTTTGTTTTTATCTGATCTTCGACAACTTCTCCAGCTAGATTTTTTGCGATTTTCTGGCTCGTTTTATATAAATTATTTAAAATCATTTTCAAAATATTGATGTAACTCTACTGTAGGATATTTCTGTATTGTCCATTGTACTGAGGTTCTGGTATACGGAAAATATTGTAAGGTAATAATAGGCTGTATTTTGTACTGTAAAACACCAGAATAGCTCAGTCCGTATAGCGACTCGCTACTGGCTGGACGGTCCTGGGACCAAATCACGATGAGGTGGCGAGATTTTCCGCACCGGTCCAGACCGGCCCTGGGGCCCACCCAGCATCCTATACGATGGGTACCCGGTCTTTCTTTGGGGTAAAGCGGCCGGGGCGTAATGTTAACCACCCACCCCATCTAGGGCCAAGTTTAAAGAAAGAATACAGCTACACCTCTACTCCGCCTCCGGGGCTTCGTGGACTGTTTTAGGGAGAACGTTACCTTTACCTTTACTTACTCCATGGAGGAGAGTCCTTCTTGAGAAGCTAACTGGTTCTGCAGCTAGTCAAGAAATTCCCCGTATTTTTGGACCCGAAATTTCATCACCGTACTCACAAGTGCCCGCCACCTGTCCCTATCCTGAGCCAACTCCATCCAGTCCCCACAACCCCACAACTCGTAGATTATTTGAGTGGTTTCGACACCTTTGCTATCGTTAGAAGTTAGAGAGTTGGGAAACAGATTTGCTACAAATTATTTTACTTTGTTTCCGAAGTTAAAAACAATTCGGAGCAGAAAGTTTCGACGGATTTCCAGGACGTCCAGTTGTTTATGTTAAAAGATTCAAAGCAGTCCGGTGATTGAAAGCCCTACTCGTGCAAAACAATTTTCTCTTTGCGGGTGAAAGAAATTTGGCTCTATTATGAGTTATTCCGATGTCATCTTCTGAGCATTGTCGGCGGGCCATTTTTCAAATTTACAACTTTCAAACCTAAAAATAACAAGAATAACAACATTCCGCATTTGTAACCTAGTATAACATCGGGGTGCCGGTGGGACCCCAAGTGTCTTTTTAGTGTTTTAATTTTTTTTGAAAGAACACCTTTTAAGTCTAATTACATAATATTTATTTTAAATTGATGCGGGACATACAAAATTCAGGAGTAAACTAATTGTTATATTTACGGCAGGATCACAAAAAATCAATCTTTGGGGTCCTCAGAGAACCCCCCTTCGTATATTAAGGGTTAAGGTTTGACTGTTTTCTAAGAACTGCTCGAGAAATGCAGCAAACGGCCACCAGAAGGCAGACTGCCACTAGCGTTAGAACAGCTATGACATCTAAGAGGAAGTACTGGAACCAGGCCAGGTCCTGTGAAGCGGAAAGCGAGTGAGGCGCTCCCTTGTGTCGGATCACGTAATCCGTCCAGTACACGACCCGCTGGAGTGGTGTGATCGGTTGGTCCAGGTAGATACGGGACAGACGTTGTACATTTTCTTGGTAACTGTGATATTATACACGGCCTTGGTTAGTGTTGCAAAGTACAAATGAGTTAAATATTCAAATGATTTTATATATCTAAAATCCATAAAACCTGCATTTTAACCGACGGAAAAAAAGAAAAATGCAAGAAATGAAATCAAATTGATCCATCCATAGAAAAAAGAAGCCACAAATTTCCTTATTTCTAAATTGCATGCATTATATATAACTAAATCTGCGGAAGTGTAACATAAGTGTCAAATTTACTCAGAGTCAAAAGAATTCGATTTGTACTGACAAAGTTGCCAATAAAATATTTGAGAATATCAGAACTCAGTTTGGTACATTCTGAATTTCCTTACCTCTGACTGTTCAGTACTTCGTTCAATGCCCACGTCACAGATTCCGTTGTGATGTTTTCGTAGTCCAACCGCATCCCAATACAGAAAGATAAAATTCTGACCAAGTTGTAATACTGATCCCCATATATGGGGATCCCGACGAGTGGTACACCACGGTCAATTGCCTTCTGAGTTCTCAGCTACCCGCCATGAGTATTGAACAGTCGCACATTAGGATGCGCTAAATGAAGTAACAAGTCATGTAGTTATGTCCTTCACGTAAATGTGATATTCAATTAGGCACGTCCTAGACAGAACATTTGGCTTCAAAGAAATTAATCAATCTCTCGTGTGGCTTTCCGGGCAATGGACAATGCACCAAGTACAGGATTGTGGTTAGGTTCAGAAATTCTACATCATACCATGCTTATTAATTACGGCACGTGCTTGTACATTTGCCTAATTAGGAAAAATTAATGTATGTGGTCGATATAGGCAAACCAATGATACGAACTCACCTAAAATGTCGGACTGTGGCAGCCATTTGTCCATCTTCACGTTGCTCGGCTGTCCCGATAACGAGTTGGTCCCCCACTCCCACAGAACTCTCTGTTTCAGTTTGGAGAACGATTCTAGGAACGCCTTCATAGTTTCGTTTTTCATATTAGAACTACGTAAATTTTATCCCATGCTAAAGTAAATCACACCGTCTGGTGATTCATCAACAAATCTTTGAAGATCCTGCTAAAAGAAATTATTTAATTGTTAGCAATTTAAAATCTTCATTGGTAAACCTGTCTTGAGTTTTGCGGAGCAATGAAAAAATATGGAATAAAGACAAGACATATTCTGTTACGGATAATATATATAGTTCTTCTCCACCACGGTTTTTCCAGCAAACTTTCGTCGAGATATGTAAAAGAAGTATTTATAAATTCTGTAAATAAATTGGAAGAACGAACTCTTAGAGCACTGAAGAACCCAGTAACGGTTTTGCGCTTAGAATTTCGTTATATATTTTACGACTTCTATCATTATTACTGATGTGGTTCAGCAGATAGAAAAATTAACCTATTTGTTTAGATCGGGCCAAGAACTTTAATTTTAGCCAATTCCAATTGTTCCTTCACCTAAAGAAACATGTCACGGGGAAACTCTACGACGACAATGATGAGGTGCAAGACGAATTCATGACGTGGTTGAAAGGGCAGCCGGCATACCTCTATGATTCGGGGATACATAAGCTAGTTCCAAGACTTAATAATTCTTTGGACAATGCTGGCGACTATGATAAAAAATAAAGTTATGTACATGCAATTCATTCACATTGCACGACTGGTACTCACACTGCGGGTAATTAAAATGTATGAAAAACTCTCCGCAGATTCCAGGGCAAGATTTGATGTTTTATTTGTGCCTAACTATTAGAAGTCTGCAGGAAGTAATATATCAAATTTTCAAGGCCAAATATTTTTTAAGCAGATAGAATTACAGCGTTTAATTTTTAGCTGGATTGATGTGAATTCCTCCAATCTCCACAATGTTAGCCATGAGAGGTCTGGGGTAGCCTATACTGAAATGATGGTTAGTCAGTAGTAAGGCTGTGGATTTCTGCAAAACCGAAACTGAAGGAATGTTGCTGGAGTTGAAGTAATTCCTCAAAATGGCGTCATGTTGCGGTATAACATAAAATTCTCTGCCCATTTTCACGTATATTTCTGAAAGAGGTTAAGTGTTCTCTGCCAGAAGTTCGTAATGTCACTATAGACAGAGGATATCTGACGTAAATATGCGTAGGGACTTCGATTTCCAACCCATTCATCCATCCACTTAGTTCCACCAAATGAACACATCTTAATAACTGGTATATCTAACATATAACTGATGCCGAAGACACAGTCATTGAAGAACGCACTGGTAATAATAACATCAGATTCTTCTGTTTTGAAGTTGATAATATCCGGGAGGTCTTTATGTCGAATTAATATTTCGCATAGCCTGATGCCTAGATCCCAAGAAAATTTTATATTTTGGAAGAATGAATTCCTTGTCATCTTCAGCATATCCGATGTACCTGCAATCACAAACAGTTATTCCTTATTGGAGGTTAGAAATTTGGTTCGTAAGAACTGTTTTTCTCAACTTGTGGGAGACTTTCAAGGGAGAAAAATTGTGTAAATAAAATTAACAATCCTTATTCCAAGAATTAAAAAATATACATATATATATATGGTTATATTACTATAACTGATGATGTTTAAGAGGAAATTTCTTTCATTACAAAGAACTCTAAAGATCTTTGACGACATTCGCCTCCTTTAAAAATTTTATCACCATCCACTGAAGAAACTATTATCTGTAAAGGCGACACTGTGTTATGTGCAACTTAAATTGAAGCTGTAAATTGTACTCCCCAGAATTCCGTAGCATTTCAGAGTAGGAAACTTTCAATTCAATATTAGTCAAATTTTGGATAGGATATTTCTCAGGAAATGGGCTGAAGTCTGTCACTTGATGTTTTCTGCGAGCTAGTTCCTTCATCAGTGTTCAGTGTACTATCATGTGACTCTTAGATAGCATGGGGAAAATTCCCAGGATATTTGCTCCAACAGTGGCACAGAGACAGGATATCAAGATTTAGAGAACTTCTGTCTTCCAAAATAATGTCGCCATCTTGTATAATAAACTTCCAATTGGCATCTCCCTACGGTTATGCAAAAGTTATTTATAGTTATAAAGAGTTGTAATTGCCAGTGAGTGACGTTATACATTCAAAAAAACTTCCATTAAATATCTGTGTTAATTTCCATAGGGAAAAGTGATATGCAAGTTGCCATGTATGTTAAAAATGAACCAAATTGGCAGAATAATATCGGTTAAAATGCGGTCCGGATATAAGCCACACATTCTGAAGTTGTGAGCAGAAAATAAATTGGTACTTGACACGTTCAGAAAGGATATGGATATGAGATAATTGGTGCTGTAAAATACAAGGATGGTGTTTTGATCGGTCCACAGATCTGGAAGCTCTTCAGAGACGTGCAGTTCCACCCCATTCTCAGTGGTAACCAGAAAAGGGCGTGGAATTTTCTCAGGCTTGTAGCAACTAAATTGTGTGCATTATAATTTTTAATACGATGTATTAATTAATATAGAATATATGCTATTCAAACTGCACATGCGTTCAACATAATGCGTTTTATATAACGGGAAATCTGTTTTTAATTACTTGTATTTTTTTCGCCACCCCCAGCCATAAATTCTTATACCCCTGCCGCTTTAGATAAGATACGTCCTTCTGATCCCGTATGTTCTTTCCTACCTTGAAAAAGATGGAATTGAATTCCCACAATCCATATCTTTTCGCACTAATTGATTCTAGGATAAAATATTTGGCACAATTCCATGCGGATTCGTCAGAAATCGCCACATGCAAAGTGACCAGTCCGACAGCATTTCACAGTCTGTATAATTCACAAGAAATTTCGAGTATTAATACGAACAAGAATCACATAAATTCGGATCCGGGGTGACGGAGCCAAGTATCAATGGCGCAGGCTACATACGGGAGCCGTAGTAATAAAGACGGACGTTACATAAGGCATTGAGGCTATTGCATCAGCGATGTGACAGAATACAGGCTGCTAAGTATGTTGCGACATTTCTGATCGACCTCTATTCTCCCTTATCGGCATTGTGAAAAGGTAGACAAAGGGAGATGGTCCATCTGAAACGTCGGTACAAGTGTACCAATTAGAGGGCGTCTCTCAAAGAAGCCAATGAACTTCGTGGCCACTGCCTCCAATATGTACCGCCTCGCATGCTTGATATGCCAACGGTCTTACCAGTGTAGCAAATCTTACCCAGAATGTCAGATTGAGGCAGCCATTTACCGAGTTTCATGTTGCTCGTCTGTCCTGGCATTGAAGTGCTCCTCAATTCGAGCCCATACTGAAGTAAATGACACTATCTGCAGCTTCGTCAAGGTATTTCTGCAAATCCTGGTACAAAGCAATTATCCTCAAAAACCTGGTGTTGCACTAATTGAAAAATATGTGTTACATGGCACTTAAATTCCTTACAGCTCATGTAAATGTTATTTCACAATGATTTCTTCAGTCAAGAAATTCTCAAACACAAATTCCTTCTGATTATAAAATAAAAAGTTCTCATGTGCCACAAGTCACTCAAAGGGCATATATTAGGGGATTCAAACACACTGAAGTTTAAACAGTACCTTATCATACATAATTTCATTTCGTTAGATGCATTTTGTGGAGTCTTTGAGCAGTCGGACGGTCCGCTTGGTAGCAAGTAAGGCCAGCGTGACAACGTCCTTCAGGTGACATTTTGTCTTGAGAGAACTTTACCTTAGAATATTTCCACATTTTAAAAATCAACAAAATGCACTAATTACAGGGGTGTTGATAAGCTCTTAGACCAACCAGGAAGGAAACAAGCTACAGTGACAGAAGATTTTGATTTTGATATATCCGATTTTTAATCATAAGTGGAGGAATATTAATATTATTTATATATATGTATATATATATATATATATATCAAGACTAGCTTCCAACGTAATATTCTCAACATCAAAAAATTACATCGGGATGTAGGTCGGGATAAGGACTTATTAGCACCCCTGTAAAATACATTAAAAGACCACAAAACACACTTCAAATCAGATGCCAAAACCTACATGATTCGGTACCAAGATCCCATCATCAAGGAGTTTATTAGGATTTCATAGTTCCAACAAATAAATCAGGCGCTATTCACCCGGTTTTCCCTCATAAGATTAGAATCTTACATCGTTCCAACTCCAGATCATACACCAACAGTAATTGTCCACACTGCTGCAACACCACCACCACAAAGCAATGACCTGCTGACCTCAGATGTTAGACATTGGCAACCGTTTTATGTCATGGGCTGGGCACACCCTCTTCCTTATCGCTATGTGATCTAAAGGGATGTTGTTCAGCTGAAGCGGGCAATGTAACCTGCGTCAGTATATCTAGTGTGGTTTGTGAGTTTTATTGTATTTTAGTTAGTGTACTTTATTTTACTTGGGGCGCGAGGTGGCGTAGTGTTTAAGGCACTACGCTACACGCTGGCAGTTTGCGGGTTCGATTCCCGATGTTGTTATTGGAATTTTTCAGTGGCATAATACCTCCGGGCGCACTATGGCACTAGGGTCGACTCAGCCTCTAAAAGAAATGTGTACCATGTGTATTTCCTTGGGATAAAGGCGGCCGGTACGTACAGCTCGACAACCGTACACCGATAATGTGCCGTTGTCATGAAATCTGTGAACCTTAACTTCTTTGAACCCTATGGGCCATTCTGGGACTGTAACGGGACTGCATTAATATTTTTACTTTGTTTGTTTTAAAATAATGAATATACGAAAATACACGGTACGTAAAACGTGAAATTTACATAAAACAAACAGGCGAAAGCAATCTACAAATTTCAGAATACAAGGGAAAAATTTTGTAAGACCAACAAAGAAGTATGTGGTATTACGAAGTACGTAAAATCGAAAGACGCACTCATAAATATACGGAATTGAAGGAGCACACTTGATATCCTGACTAGGGATACATCGCACGCTTCAGCCGGGCCACATCCCTTTGGATCACATGCCGATATGGATGTTTTTGTGCGCAACTCAGGACAAAATACGGCTGCGAATATGTAACAGCTCTCATCGCTGTGTGGTGGTGATGTTGCAGTAGTGTAGACATTTACTGTTGTGTGTCATCTTGATTTTTAACATTTTATGAATCTTAAGCTCAAAGAATTGTGTGAGGGTGAACAGTTCTTTGTTTTGGACCCATGAAACTTTGATGTTGATATAATGCCACTATAGAGCCGAAACATGTAGTAGTTGGTACATGATATGAAATGTGTTTTATGAACTATTTATTTTAATGTAATTAGGGCATTTTTGTTTACAAAATACTAAATATAAGATAAGGCACGTCACGAAAAACGTAACAAATACCTTAGGTTAATGTCTGAATAACCAGCACACAACCGCGTGCCTTCCACAGATACGCCACTTACCCACCAACCTACAAATGAGCAGAACTAATGTTACTGATGAAACAAAAAACACACTTTTGAAACGCCTCATACAAATCAGAAACATTAATTTCACATATCTCACCTGCGGAAGTTTCTTAGGTGGTTTCACGTGCATTCCGCTAACCTGTACGTAGTTTGGCATTAAAGGTTTCGGATAACTGAAACTGTGGTGAGTGTTCAGAAGGACCAAAGACGTCTTGTATTCCAGCTCCCATACAGGCGGCAAATTGTCGGTATAGTTGAAGTATTTGTGCAATACAGCGTTTTGTGTAGGTAAGAGGATCAGTTGCCTTCCCACGTGTTTAAATGTACCGAGAACTGTATTGTACATTCTCAGCCAGAAGTTCATATTATCTGTGTATTCGATGAATTCGTCAGGAACAAATGAATATGGATTTGGTCTTCCTACCCAGTCAGTCATATAATTTGAACCACCGAAGGTACAGACTTGTTTTAAGAGTGTTTGGAATTTGTGAGCGAATCCCAAGAAATTTTCGTTAAAAAAGCCTCAATGACAAAAAGATCGAAATGAAAATCTGTGGAGTGGATGAGTTTCTGAACGTTTTCTTCTTGCAACACGTGGTGACAAACAGCCTCACTCAGAAGGTTGTTTGTATTTCATTCTGCGATTTCATGTCAAACAAATTTTTGGGAATAACAAAATTCAGGCTAATCTCGATTACATCATCATGTGTGTTTCATCTTGCCATCATGTTAATTTAAGATACAAAATGCAACTCCTTTCTGCCTTCATAAAGGATTTGATTAAGTAATCCTGGGCCTCAAATTTTCACACAAAACTATATTAAAATGTATTTGTATGTACCATATTTTCCCTCTTCCTCCATTAATGACGGTTATGAAATCCGGCAACTCCCTTAGCAGCCCTTCCCATTAAGTCTTTCATACTAGTCTTCATTTCGATGTCAGTATAATTAGGGATGGCCTTCTTTTCCGGAGAGGAAATGACGACTGTCACCTCATGAGCTCGTCTGGCCAGTTCGTACATCAGAGCCTTCTGAACGATCAGGTGACTCCTAGCTGGGTAAGGAAACACGCCCAACAAATTGCCACCACGAGTCATAGCCACCGGCATCAGCGTCAGCATCAAGAGCGATGCTGGCGACATCTGTCAACAACAGCACAAATGATGTTGCAGTTAACTCCACTAATCCGGAATTTTTTTGACTACAAACAAATAGGAAATTATGTCCTAAACTTACGTCCAATACCCATGAAGCAGTCTGTATAAATGGTGCAGGGATTGGTAAAATAGGTTTTATTGATTTATCTGTCACTTTTATCCATTACGTACTAGGTAAATAAGCCGTTGTTTGATAGCTAAGAGACACTTTTGAAATTTAATACTTTTGTTAGGCCCCATGAAGCTACCTATCGGGAACTAATGGCACTATACCAAACTATACGTAAAATAGCGCTTTTCTATCTCTGTGGTGTAACAGCCGCAACTCTGGCCTTCCACCTCCCCCACAGCTTAAATGTCAAGATCACACACAATTAGACTCACACACACGCACGCACGCACACACACACAACCGGTAGGACTCTCCTGAACGAGTAATCCGCTCGTCTCACATGGCGCTACACAGCGCAGAACAAACACAACATGTACCCCTCAGTGGGATTCGAACCCAATATTTCGACAATCAAGAAGCTTCAGTACCAATCCTTAGACTGGAAGGGCAGGAAATTCTTGACGATTACGGCTCGTCCCGCTATGGACTCAGGCCTACCCTTTCGCACAGGCGTGGTGAAGCAAATGGTTGGCACTTGGAATGCATTGACACTGATATGATACTGTTGATTGTGAGAGTATAGAAGTATTATGTTTGAATTATAGAAATTAACGTTGTAGTTTCCTCTTGTTTCAGGTACTGGAAAATATCTCGTGCGTGTTTCGGTGTTTTTCTCAAGTATTTAAATAAGTTGAATGTGCAGAAAAAACGTTTGTGTTCTCTAAACATCAACAAACGTGGATTTCTTTTACTCCGTGCAGAATAGAAGGTACTATTTCTTGTTTTTATCTGAGCTTTTACAATTACTCCGGCTAGAATTTACGCGATTTTCTGGCTCGTTTTATATAAATTATTTAAAATTTTTGATGTAACTCTACTATAAAATATTTCTATATTGTCCATTGTACAGAGGTTCTGGGTTATGGAAAATATTGTAAGGTCAAAATAGGCTGTTTTTTGTAGATTATTTGAGTGGTTTCGACATTTTTCTTTCGTTAGAAGTTAGAAAGTTGGAAAAAAATAGTGCAACAAAATATTTTACTTTCTTTCCGAAATGAAAAACATTTCACAGCAGAAAGATTCCACGGATATCCTGGACGTCCAGTTGTGTATGTTAAAAGATTCAAAACAATCCGGTAATTGAGAGCCATACTAGTGCAAAACAGTTTTTCTCTTTGCGGGCGAAAGAAGTTTGTCTCCATCATGAGTTACCGCTGGTTTAGTGTACATTTTTTTGTGCACAGCACTTTGTGTACAATATTTTCAAAAGGCCTTAGTGGCTCAGTTCATACTTCAATTTGGAAGTAAAAGATAAAAAATTAAAAATGAATACTGAAATGGCGCAGTATATGACAGTGGGTTTTATGGATATTATAGTTTGGTCTAAGCAGATTAACTGGAAATTCAAGAGTAATTTTTAGAAATTATGAACTAAGATGGATAATATGGCAGAAGAAATTTAATTAATGATGGGAAGGAGGAATATTTTGCAATTTTTACATAGATATATACAAGAAATATTAAATGAAAATGGCGAGAATTCTAAAAAGGATTTGAAATTTTACATTCGTAATGTAGAATACCGTTACTTTTCAGGCGGCCATAAGGGATGATTTCGTATAATGGAATGTCTTGAAATGAATGCTGCAATTATTATTGCTGGCATACCCCTAATCTCAACCCAAAGCCACGCGGTACGTGGGAGCGGTAACGGGTTGTTGCACTAGATGTAGTGACACCGTCTCTATTCTCACACCAAAAAACGAAATTATCTTGCGGTAAGACGTGGTGGACAAGGTTGAACGCTGCTCTGTGCGAACATGTGCGTGCCATCTGACGAAGGAGACTTTTGGAATTTGCTGAATTGCTAGCAGACAGCAAAAAGGGTTTTGTATTTATTTATTTACAGTGTGCTGCTGTTAAAATGCCTAGCTTGCATAATTACAATTAGGTTATACTTTCTGGATGCCAATACTCCTTTGTCTGGGGAAGAATTATAGAAGGAAATTATCTGTGAAATAAATGCAAAGGTAAAACAGTCCGGTTACAGGTCAGGATTTGCCCAGAGGTTTTCAGGAATTTAATGTTCCCAGATTACTTGACAATGGCACAGGATGGTGGTAAGGTTGACAGCCTTACGCACCGGCCGCCTTTACACCCACGAAATACACCTGGTACTCATTTCTGTTAGAAGCTGAATCGACTCCAGCGCCATAGTGCGACGGGAAGGATTATGTTACTGAAAAATTCGAATGAAACCTTCGAGAATCGAGCCCCCGACCTGTCGGGTGAAGTCAATGGAGGACGGTAAAATTATGGTGAATATCGTACTTTGGTACTAAAACTACGGAAAGATGACAGACGATTCTATGTATATTTCTGAAAGAATAATGTTATAAAATATGAATTAAAAAAGAGACTCAAATTGTTAACAGCACTCTCTGTACACACGATACACAAGACAAATTGCTCACCCCTCTTTCCTGCCACGTGCAAGACTACACTGTGGCACGCAGAAGGACGCTGCCTGCCGCGGTACAGAAAATACCGCGACTGTAACTATGATCCGTGAAGGGACACTGCTGTCTTTGTGATCGATGCCATTTAATATCCAAAGGGGCCTAACTTATCCTTTTACAGCTACCGCGTAGCGCATTTGTTAGCAATGAGCTTAATGTTAACATTAGGAAGTAGGGCTGGGAAACAAGTAGGTGTGATGTACGGAGTGTTGACGAAATACAGAAGGAGATGTTTCAAATAAGAAATTTTTTTCACTTAAGTATAGCAGTGACGGAAAATTCTTTACTGGAAACAGACAAGGTAAGACAGAGCTATGATGTAACAAAAGCATTATAAATTTCAGACAACTGAAAGGAGTATACCTGGTGACGAAATGGCGGGGAAATAAATCATAGTGCTTTACATTCGATGAGGAACAAACAGAAGGTAAAATATTCTTGAGACAGACTTTTAAAATCATTAAAATTAAAAGTAATATCATAAAATATTGCAGAGGCGATGTGTGAAAAAGTGACAAGCTATAGAGTTTTGGAAAGGGGATACATTAGTGACGTAGATGTATATAAAAATGTTTGCAAGAACATTAGGAATATCCCAAGACGAGGGGTAATAAAAAAGTTCTTATTCCTGATGTTTGGTTTAAATATTTTCAGAGTATGCTTGCTATATGTATTGGGATGTGAAAACAATAAAACGTTAGATAAGCTTGCGGTAAGTGCCGTATTGCGGAGAAAGGAATAGAGGTTACACAAAAGAAGATAAAATGATTATGGTTTATTTAAAATGAAAAATAATAAAGCCAGTGGAATTGGTTGGATGAGAACAAATA
>JGI20166J26741_11493363_pt1 | contig 12852 bp, 9 predicted proteins | sample TergutCu122P5_FD_26741 | JGI IMG/M metagenome (IMG submission 26741)
AGCCTGCTTACGTCATCCCGGGCTTGACCCGGGATCCCCTAATTTCGCTAAAATATGGGATTGCGGGTCAAGCCCGCAATGACGAAAAGGTGTTTTGCAATAGCCCCTTATTAAATATCTATATTTAGCACTCACATGTCTTGATGGCTGATAATTATTGTGATATAATTATGAAAAACAAGACTGCATGAAAAAAGTTCCAGAGGGAATCATATATAGGGAGTGTTTGCCTTGTTATGCGAAAAATGCCTAAAACGTCCCGCGATCGTTCATATGCAGCAATATATTAACGGTCAGGTTAAAGAAATACATTTATGCCAGGAATGCGCCGCGCAGCCCGATTCGCCTTTGTCGTTCGAGCAGTTTTTACACGGCCTGCTGGATATGTTCAGCGGCGCGCAGCAGCACGAGAACGTTTCTCAGCAGAAGCCGGAAACCAATTACCGCTGCCCAATATGCGGCCTGTCATTTGAAGACTTCAAGCGATCCGGTAAATTGGGCTGCTCCGAATGCTATCAGACATTCCGGCGTGAAATGGATCCAATACTGAAGAATATCCAGGGAAGCAACCGGCATGAGGGCAAATACCCTCAAAAAGCGGGCTCCGAACTGCTTAACCGCAGAAAAATAGAAAAGCTGAGGATGGAATTAACCAAGGCCATCGAAGATGAAGAATACGAAAATGCCGCCGGTTTGCGCGATCAAATCAGGGAATTGGAGGCCAGCATGCAATGAACGCCTGGTACGCCAACTCAATTGTCGATGATACGCCCGTTATTTCTTCACGCATACGTTTGGCAAGGAATTTAAAGAAATATCCGTTTTTCGGCATTATAAACCCGGAACAATCCAAGCGACTGGTTCAGGAAACAGAAAACGCCCTCGGCAGCCATTTCCCCCCGGTTATGTTTGACGGGCAAGGCGATATCGAAAAGCGGAGATTTTTGGAACGCCATGCGATAAGCCCGGAATTTATGAAGATTAATAAGCCGAAAGAGTTATTGCTTCAAAATGACGAACAAATCAGCGTTATGGTTAATGAGGAAGATCACATACGCATTCAAACCATATACGCCGGCGATAATATCGACGCCGCCTGGGATACGGCAAACAAAGTAGACGACTTGCTGGAGGAGCGCGTACAATACGCCTTTGACAAAGATTACGGATACCTGACGTCATGCCCCACGAACACGGGCACCGGGCTGCGTGCGTCATTTATGATTCATCTGCCGTTGACGGAACGTACGGACGGCATACGCAGCCTGCTTCCGGCGGTCAGCAAATTCGGCATGGCGCTGCGCGGCATATACGGTGAAGGCACTGAGCCGCTGGGGCATATTTATCAGGTTTCTAACCAGATAACCATGGGCAAGTCGGAAGAAGAGATAATCAGCAGCCTGAAAACCATTGCGGGCCAGATTATAGAAAATGAAAACAGGCTTCGCGAGAACGCGATGAGCCATGTAAAAATTGATATGGAAGACAGATTTTTCCGCGCGTACGGCACGCTGACCCACGCGAGGAAGCTGTCGGCAAAGGAAGCCATGGAACTGTTATCCGCGGTGAGGATGGGTTATTTAACGCGCACATTGACGGCGCCCAAGCCCAACAAAACGCTGTACGAGATCATGATGAGCATCCAGTCCGGAAGCCTGCAGGCGGAAGCGGGGCATGAACTGGCTGAGAATGAGCAGGATATATTCCGCGCCTCATATCTGCGCGATATTTTTAATAAATAAGAGAATCCCGATAAGAATGAGATATAAAGGAGGCATACATACGATACAGGGCCGGCTTACAGAAAAGGCAAAAAATGCCATAGAAAACGCCCAAGCCGCGGCGGCTGAATTAGGGCAGAACTATGTGGGTTCGGAGCATTTGCTGCTGGGGCTGCTGTCTGTGGAAGACGGCATTGCCGCCCGCGCTTTAACCGAAGCCGAGGTCACCAATGACGACGTATTGAATAAAATAGAGGAACTAATCGGCGCGCAGAGCGGCGGCGGAGGGGCGCCGCAAACATTCACGCCCAGCGCCAAGCGCATTATGGAGAACAGCTGGCAGGAAGCGGTTCGCATGGGCGCGGGGTATATCGGCACCGAGCATCTGCTGCTGGCCATGCTGCGCGATTCCGAAAGCATCGCGGTCAAAATACTTATGTCATTAAATATTAACATACAGCGCCTGTATGACGACATCATGAACATGCTGGGCGAAGGCGAGAAACAAAGCGTAGCCGCGGCGCCGATGGGGGTTCACGGCGCAAGGCGCCAGAACAGGGGTTCCAACACGCCTACCTTGGATAAATACAGCCGCGATCTTACACAGTTGGCCGCGGATAATAAATTTGACCCGATTATCGGCCGGGAAAAGGAGATACAGCGGGTAATTCAGATTCTTAGCCGCCGGACAAAAAACAACCCCTGCCTGGTAGGCGACCCGGGCGTGGGTAAAACCGCGATTGTAGAAGGCTTGTCCGAAAAGATCGTCGAAGGCAACGTACCTGAGCCGTTAAAGGATAAACGCGTTATAGCCCTGGATTTATCGGCTATGGTGGCGGGCAGCAAATACCGCGGCGAATTTGAGGAACGCATTAAAAAAGCCATTCAGGAGGTAAAGAGCGCCTCGAATGTAATCCTGTTCATAGACGAACTGCACACCATTATCGGCGCCGGCGGCGCCGAGGGCGCGCTGGACGCTTCAAATATACTGAAACCGTCCCTGGCGCGCGGCGAAATGCAGGTCGTTGGCGCCACCACGCTTGATGAATACCGGAAATATATAGAAAAAGACGCTGCGCTGGAGCGCAGGTTTCAGCCCGTGACGGTGGATGAGCCGTCGGAAGACGAGGCTGTCGAGATATTAAGGGGTATACGCGACAAGTACGAGGCGCACCACAGGGTTACCATCACCGATAAAGCCCTGGAGGCGGCCGTAAAATTATCCGCCCGGTATATCGCGGATCGTTTCCTGCCGGATAAAGCTATCGACCTGATAGACGAAGCTTCCTCAAAGATCAAGCTTCAGTCATATACAGCCCCGCCGGTAGTTAAGGAACTGGAAAATAAACTGTCCGAACTGGAAAAGGAAAAAGAATCGGCCATTAAGACCGAGGAATTTGAAAAAGCAAACGTACTCAAAAACAGGCAGCAGGAGATACGGAAAGAACTGGATGCCGTTAAAAAATCCTGGCAGGCGGACAACACAAGGGCCAAGCATATTGTCAACGAGGATGAGATAGCCGACGTGGTTTCGCTGTGGACGGGCGTGCCTGTGCGCAGGCTCCAGCAGGAGGAAGGCGAACGCCTGATAAACATGGAGGAAACCCTGCACAAGCGGATAATCGGCCAGAATGAAGCGGTGAAAACCGTTTCCAAGGCCATACGCCGCGGCCGCGTCGGGCTTAAGAGCCCGAAGCGCCCGATAGGCTCCTTCCTGTTCCTGGGCCCCACGGGCGTCGGGAAGACTGAACTCTCCCGCGCTTTGGCGGAGATCCTCTTCGGCGACGAAAATGCCACCATTCGCATCGACATGTCCGAATATATGGAAAAGCACAGCGTATCCAAACTGATAGGCTCGCCGCCCGGATATGTCGGCTATGACGAAGGCGGGCAGCTGAGCGAAAAAGTCCGGCGCAAGCCTTATTCCGTAATCCTGTTTGACGAGATAGAAAAGGCCCACCCGGATGTGTTCAACATACTGCTGCAGGTGCTGGACGACGGGCATATAACCGACGCGCAGGGCCGGCGCGTCAGTTTCAAGAATACGGTCATTATAATGACATCCAACGCCGGCGCGCGCAGCATAATCGAACCCAAACGCCTGGGTTTTGTATCCGGCGAGGATAAAGAGCGCGACTATGAAAGCATGAAAAAGATGGTGATGGACGAGGTTAAACAACTGTTCCGGCCGGAATTCATTAACCGCGTTGACGACATCATTGTGTTCCATCCGCTGGACGCCGGCGACATCAGGCAGATCTGCAGGCTGAATTTGGATGAGACCATAAAACGCGTAAAAGAAAACATGAACATAACCCTGTCGGTGACCGACGAAGCTGTGGAGTTCATAGCAAAAGAGGGTTATGACCCTCTGTACGGGGCAAGGCCCCTGCGCCGCACCATTCAAACAACGGTGGAGGATGAGTTGGCCGAGGCCATTTTGCAGCAGCAGTTTAAGGAAAACGACAGCGTTAAAGTGGATGTTGAGGATAATAGGATTAAGCTGCTAAGCGATACGCAAAGCGTTGACAAATAAATGGCGTGTTTAGCAATAAGCAAACATTCATGCCTTTATATGCGGGCGGCAGAATGCCGCCCCTACAGGAAAAACGACATCTGTAGGGGCGGCATTCTGCCGCCCGTGTGCCTGCAACAGCCCCTTCTATACGTTAACCCTGTTACTCCGCGCCTGCGGCCGTCTTAAAGGCCGTCCAGATCTGTTCATGTTTTTCGTTAGCCTGCGCGCTGATGTTCTCAATCATTTCCATATTAACGTTAAAACCTTCGGGCAGCGTCAGAAATTCCTTGTATTCGGGTTTAATCAGCGGATCGGACGCCGAAAACGTGCTGTAATAACCCAGGAATTCGAAGCAGTCCGCGCCCCGCTGCGGATCCATTATATAGTCAAGAAAAGCGTACGCGGCCCCCGGGTTAGGCGCTTTAGACGGTATAAAACCGGCCATTATGCCGAATCCGATGCCTTCTTTCGGAAAAACAATCTTCAGATCGGGTTTTTGCAGCTTTGCCTGCGTTGCCTGCGACGTATAAAAAATTCCGGCGAATATCTCGCCTGAAAGCAGATCGCTTTGCAGGTCGTCATCTTTTATCAGGCGTATGTTTGGGGCCAGTTCAATCAGCTTGTCTCCGGCTTTCTGAATTGTATCCAGATTTTCTGTGTTAAAACTCTCGCCCAGTACCTTCAGCGCAACGCCGTCTATAACCCTGTAGTTGGCAATCAGCCCCACGCTGCCTTTCAGGCTGGGATCCCATAAATCCGAATAACTCTGTATATCCGCCGAAACAGCTGACGGATCATACATAAGCGTAAGCACGCCCGCGCCGTACGGCACTGTGTATTCGTTGTTGGGGTCAAAAAACTGCCCCTGATATATCTTATTTATATTCCCGTAATTCGCCAATTTGGACTTATCCAGCTTTTGCGCCAGGTTTGAGGCAATGGCGGTTTGGATAATATAATCGTCCGCGATAACCAGGTCGTAATCGCCGCCCTGCGCGGTTTGCAGTTTGGCCAGCATTGTTTCGTCCGTATCAAAATTAACGTAATTGATCTTAATGCCCCTGTCGGCTTCAAAACTGTCCAGGATAGCCTGCGGGAACATGCCCTCCCAGGTAAACAGGTTAAGCTGCCCTCCGACAGCAGCGCCCAGCCCCGATACGGCCGCTTCGGAAGACGGTACCGCCGCTTCGGAAGACGGCGCGGCGTTTTGGTTCGCCGTGGCTTGCTCCGCAACGGGCTGCGTGTTTACGGCTGACGCGCAGGAAACAGAAAATATAAGCGACGCAGCCAAGATGCCCGTAAAAAATCGTCTAAGCAAAATTATCCCTTCTTTAATCTTTTATTTCGGCGGCCCTTTTTTTCCTTGCCCCCCCGCTGCCAAGTAAGAAAGACACCCCGCCCATTATAACGGTAAATAAAAACATAATAGTGCACAGCGCGTTTGTTTTAGGGGTAACGCCTGTTTTTATCTGCGTATAGATCTTTAAAGGCAGCGTATTGGTGTTTACGCCCGTTACAAATACGCTGATAATAACGTCGTCCAAACTCATGGCCACGGCCAGGAGCATCCCGGACATAATGGCGGGTATTATGAGCGGCAGCGTTATGTCAAAAAAAGCGCGCAGTTCCCCCGCGCCCAAATCGCGCGCGGCTTCCGCATAACTCTTATCCATTCCGACCAGCCTGGCTTTTACCAGCAGCAGCACATAGGGCACACAGAACGCCGTATGCGCTACAGTAAGCGTGACCATGCCAAACGGCAAACGTATCAGCGAAAAAAACGCCAGAAAAACCATGCCCAAAATGATCTCGGGAACCATAATAGGCAGCGTAGCCAGATACTCCACTGCCCCGGCGCCGCGCAGTTTTACCCGCGATATGCCCACTGCGCCCAGCGTGCCGATTACGGCCGATATGACCGCGCTTACGCAAGCCAGTATTACGGAGGTCCGCAGCGCCTCAAACATGGATCGGTCACGGAACAGCTCCCCGTACCAGCGAACTGAAAAACCGCTCCAGATGCTGGTCAGGCGGTTATCGTTAAATGAATAAACGATCACGATGAGAATCGGCAAATACATTAACAATAAAATGAACGTAATATAAATATGTGACAATCTGAAATTTTTCATACCAACCCCTCCAGTTTATCCGAATGAAAGAGTTTCCGGTATAAAAGCAGGAACAATGACGTCATGAACATCAGCACCACGCTCAAAGCAGCCGCAAACGGCCAGTCATGCACGCGCATCAGCTGTTCCTGAATCAGATTGCCTACCAGTACAACCTTGTTGCCCCCCAGAATATCCGATATAAAATACAGGCCCATACTGGGAATAAACGTCAGTACGACGCCCGAATACAACCCCGGCGCCATTAGGGGGAAACTGACGGTCAGAAAGGCCATAAACGGCGACGCGCCCAAATCGCGCGCAGCCTCCACCAATCCCCAATCCATTTTTTCAGCGCTGGCATATACGGAGTAAATCATAAAAGGCAGCAGCGCGTAAATCATGCCCACCGTCACAGCGGGATATGTATATAAGAGTTTCAGCGGTTTTTCCGTAACGCCCATATTCAACAGGATAGTGTCCAGAGAGCCGTTGGCGCGGAATATAATAATCCAGCCGTACATTCTCATGAGGCTGCTGGTCCAGAAAGGGATTATCAGCAGCAGCATACAGCGCTCACGCCATTTTTTGGGCAGTTTGGCCATAAAATAACCGGCGGGGAACCCGGCCAGCGCGGTAAACAGCGTGGTTACAAGCGCCAGCCATATGGACTGCCTGAATGTTTCCAAATAGACAGGCTCAAAGATATGCAGATAATTGCGTAACGTAACCGCGGAGGTTATCCCCCATTGCTCGCCCCTGGTAAGAAAACTCATTGCCAGCATGTAGGCCAGCGGCCCGATAATAAAGCTAACCGTAAAAATATACATAGGCGCGGCCGCCGCCATGGCATAATGTTTCTCTCTCTTTGCCGGATTCATTATCCCACATCCCCGCCGTTATTTTGAACAATCATTTCATTTGAGGCGTCCCAGCGCACAGAAACCCTCTGGCCCGGTATAAGCGGGGAATCTATGCCGTGGCTTGTGGAAATGACTTCGTACCCGTTTAATTTCAATCTCACGGATATGCGCAGCAGGCCCCCCGTGAAGTGTTTATCGGCGACCACGCCCTCCAGGCCCGGCCGCTCGGCCGGATACGGCTCTAAAATAATATGGTCGCTGCGCACCGCGATAGTTTCATCGGGCCGCAGCGGCGACGAAGCCGGCGCGCCTGACAGGATATTGGCGCTGCCCACAAACTTAGCCACATAACTGGTACGCGGGGCGTCGTAAATTTCGGACGCGCTGCCCGTCTGCTCAAACAGCCCGCCGTGCATCACCGCTATGCGGTCGGACATATTCAGGGCTTCTTCCTGATCGTGCGTAATATATATAAACGCTATGCCTAATTCCCCCTGCAGCCGTTTAAGTTCCAACTGCATTTGACGGCGCAGCTGCAGATCCAGCGCGCCCAGAGGCTCATCCAATAACAGCAGTTTCGGGCGGTTAACCACCGCGCGGGCGATGGCGGCCCGCTGCCGCTGCCCTCCGGAGAGTTCCGCGGGCATACGTTTGGCGTATTCTTCCATGCGCACCAGACGCAGCGCGCCGTATACGCGTTTCTTTATATCGGCCTTTGGCACGGATCTGATACGCAGGCTGTACCCCACGTTAGATTCCACATTCATATGCGGAAACAGCGCGTAGTTTTGAAAAACTGTGTTTATATCGCGCTTATTCGGCTCCGTAAAAGTAATATCCTGTCCGTCCAAAAAGACCTGTCCGGAGTCGGGCTGCTCCAGCCCCGCGATAATACGCAGCGTGGTCGTCTTGCCGCATCCGGACGACCCCAGCAGCGTAACAAACTCCCCTGCCCCGACAGACAGGTTTATTCCGTTTAGCACCGTTACGCCGCCAAATGCCTTTTTGATATTCTCTAAGCGCAGTAATGCGATCGTATACCACCTCTCCGGATGTAAATTTTATGTAAATATATCTCAACTTTCAATAATAAATAATATGCGCGATACTGTCAAGAAGAGAGTAAACCTTGATCATTGGCGCTTTTATATGTTATGATGAATACACGCTGATTTTGACGTAATATCAAAGAACAGGGGTTTTTTAATGAATGATAATATCTGGCTTGTGGTATGGGACTTAGATCAGACATTATTTAGCACAGAAGCCGGCAACGGCGATTTGGCGGATTATACGGATATAATTAAGACGCTGGTCGGCCGGGGCATCATGAACTCATGCTGTTCCCGCGGTTCTTTTCAAGCTGCCCGCGGCAGGCTTGAAGAATTGGGTATCTGGGACTATCTTGTCTTCCCGTGTATCAATACATATTCCCTCTCGAAAGCCGAACGCGTCGATCAGATAATTAAAAACACCCGCCTGCGCCCCCACTACACTTTATACCTGGACAATAACACTTTTAACCGCAAACTAGCCGAAGCCGCGCTGCCTAAACTGAATACGGCGCCGCTTTCCGACATATTCAGCTTAACCAGCCAGCCTGAGATGAAGGGTTTTATCGATAAGATGCATATCCGGCTGGCTCAGTATAAACTGGTAAAGCCGCTGTCAGAGAGTAAAATGTCTTCCGAGTTCAGTTTTATGGCGCATGCCGTCATGGAATGCTCAATGATTGGATGCGAATCGCTTACACCTGATATTCAACGCGTCTTTGCCGATTCCCCGGCGCTTAACTATACAGGCAGCCGGCTGGGCGCCGATGAAATAACCGTCCTGCTTAACGACCCGGAAGTTAAAAACGTATGCATAACATTAAGGGACATATTTAAGGATCACGGCGTCGTGGGCTTCTGCTCCACACAAGCCAATAAACTGCTGCATTTTGCTTTCCGAAGCGAGCTGGCGGACATACCGGGCGTCGAGCAGTGGGCTTACGCCAAATTAGGATACCCCATCTTTACTAAATCCAGATATTGCATAGGCGAAGTGGACAGTTCGGGCGCGCCCGACTGGATAAACCAGTACTCGGATATATCGGACGCCATGAAATCCAAAACCCGGCCGCAGCTGCTTCTGCGCGGCGGCGAAGAATTAAAGGGCATAACGCAGCATATAGAAAAACATGTATCCGTAACAGCCGAACTGTTCAATGAACCGACGTCCGTCTGCTATGCCGTGAAAGGCCAGCTGTATACGGAGGAAGAAAAAAAATTTATTTTGCAGTATATCCCGTTCCTGGATCCGGGCGTTTTTTCGACCGGCATGTTTACCGGAGCGTATGACCATGTACTTGTGAGCGTTTTAACCGAACGGAGCATGATTAAGTATTCGCATAAGGCCAACCCGACACTGGCGGCGTATCTGCCGAAAGAACACGCCGACAGGCTGGCCCCGGAATTTTTCGATCAATTTCAAAGCTACGTATACAGCGACGACGAACTGGACGACAGCTTGCAGTACATATGCGATAACCTGCCCAGGCAGACATCGCTTATAATCATGACCGCGCCCGAGGTGGAGTTCACGCGGGTGAGCGAATCGGACGGAAGCGATCCCGACCGGTACGCCGCGGATTATCAGCGCAGGGTACGGTATAACGCTATTGCCGAAGAAATCGTGGTGCGTAATACAAACGCCTATCTGTTGGACATACGCGCTTTAGTAAAGTCAGAAGCCGATCTGTATGATTTTCATGTGCTGCATTACAACCCGCAGATCGATTATGAACTGTCCCGCGTCCTTACGGCGCTTATGGGCGTTAAAATGCCCGAACCCAACCGGAGGTCTTACGCTTCCCCCCTGACGGAAGCCAAGCTTGTTCCCGAGGCCGGGCCGGCGCTTCTTTACCGCGCTTTCATTGTTAACGGCCTGTTTGTTGTCCAGGTCGAACAGCCTGAACGCACGGGCCTCACCTTTTCTTTCACTGTTATGATGGGCAGCCAGGCCGTCGATCAAACGGATTTCTCCGCGGATTCCATGCATGAAACGCGTATAAACGCGTTCGGCGTTTACTGGGCCCGTGTCGGCGTCAAACAAAAGGGCGCCGAATACTATTTTGAAACATCATATTTTGTATACAGCGCAAAAACAGTGTTCAATTATCTGGACAAAACAGCGCCAAACTTTGCCAACATCCATCGAAGCCATCTGCTGCCCCTCTTTGACGCCGCTGATAATTCAAAACAGCTGGATCATGACTTAAACACCGAAATACGGGCTTTGCTGGCTGAAGGCTGCAGTGTGTTCGACTATTTTAAGCGTCAGGGCATTGAGGAGATCTCCATTCTGGCCGACGCCGCAACCGCGCCGCTGATAATGGACAGCGCGGGGGCGTCGAAAATAAAGATAAAGCATATGTTTACGCTCGATATGCCGTTTTGCCTGGAGGCGTCCCTCCGTACGCGCCAATACAGGTTCGCCGCGCTGAAAGCCGAGGCCCTGAACGAAAACGACACCCTGTTTACAGCCTGTACGCCAGGGAAACAGGAAATAGCCGACATTATCAAGAGGATTCCCAATAAAGTAAAAATCGTGTGGCTGCATAGCGCGCTGCATACCCTTTCCACCGACCGTTTCTTTACAGCCTGTATCAGGGACGCGGTCAAACGCGGCGGCGGAGGTTCGATTATTGTATTGAGGCTTCCCACGATCCGCGGGCTGAAGAACCCTTCCCAGGGGGATCGCGCCCTGCTGCCGTATAATACGGCAAAACTCCTCACGGCGGCTGAAACGGACATATCGTCGCTGCCGGATGTCTTTAAAGGCGCCGCGGCCGATAAACTGCTCCAGACAGCCATTTTACCCCCAACCGTCCTGGGCGCCGACGGCATCTGGAGGTTTTCCGACCGGGAAAGCGGCTATATGAACATATCCGGGGGGCTGCGGCATACGGTGAATCAACCGGATAAGTACGCCGGAACCGTGTATATATTCGGAGGCAGCATGGTTTTCGGCAAACTTGTATCGGACAACGAAACTATTGCCAGCAAGCTGCAGGCGTCCGTAAACCTGCCGCTGCGCGTGGTAAACTGCGCTAACTTCGACGGGCGTATGCAGGCCAGCCGGATGCTGTCGCTGCTTGAATCCATAAAATTTTATCCTAACGATATCATTGTGATCGCGATGGAAGAAGATCAAACCGCCTCCACAATCATACCGTTTCAATTCAGATATGTGGACAATACGTTTATAAAGGCGGACGCGCTGTCCGTCCTGAACGGGGTTTCCGGGGCGTATTATTTAAACAATGTTTACAGCCCGAAAGGCAGCGAATTGGTTGCTGACCTGCTGAGGGATAAAATATACGGTTTGGTAAGATTATTTGATTAATTAACCGTTAAGTATATAATCAGATAAAGAATTATTTTCTAAGGGGTTGATTGGTTTGATAATCGGCGCTCAGTTATACACGGTAAGGGCGTTCACGCAGGACGCGGCGGCTTTGGACGGGACGCTGGGCAAAATCGCGGCGATTGGCTATAAACACGCGCAGCTGTCCGGCGCGGGCCCTATAGAACCCAAGAAGGTTCGGGCGCTGTTTGATAAACACGGCATAGAAATTGTGGTGACCCATACCAATCAGGAGCGTATCCGCAGCGATACGGACGCGGTGATTGAGGAGCACAGAATTTACGGCGCGCGTTATATCGGGCTCGGCTCTATGCCGGATCAATACCGCGGCGGTTTGGCGGGCGTACAGAATTTCGTCAGGGATTACCTTCCGGCGGCGCGGAAAATAAAGCGCGCGGGAATGGCCCTCACATACCACAACCATGCGTTTGAGTTTGAAAAAATCGAAGGCAGGCATCGTATGGATTATATCCTGGAGGGCTTTGCCCCGGACGAACTGCAGATTCTGCCGGATGTATACTGGCTGCAGTTCGCCGGCTGCGATCCGGCAAAGTGGCTGAGGGACAATGCGGGCAGATATGATTTGCTTCATTACAAGGATATGCTGCCGCAGGATTTTCATGTGCTGATGGCCGAGGTTATGGAAGGGAATCTGAACTGGGGCGCAATTTTTGAAGCCGCAAAAACGGGCGGCGCCAAATACGCGTTTGTGGAACAGGACGACTGCTACGGCAAGGATCCGTTTGAATGCCTTGCAATAAGCTACAAAAATTTAAAAAACATTGCATAAGGGAGTAAACGTTATGTCTGAAAAAGTCCGGTTTGGAGTAATCGGCGTCGGCAATATGGGCAGCGCCCACACCAAAAATATATTAAACGGAAAAGTGGCGGACGGTGTGTTAGGCGCCGTTTGCGATATAGATCCGAAAAAGCTGCAGTGGGCGGAACAGGAACTACCCGGCGCCGCAAGATTTTCCGACGCAAAGGATATGTTTGCTTCGGGGCTGATCGACGCGGTTATTATAGCCGTTCCTCATTACTCTCATCCCCCTCTGGCCATAGCGGCGTTTCAGAGCGGGCTGCATGTAATGTGCGAAAAACCCGCGGGCGTTTATACGAAACAGGTGCGCGGGATGAATGCGGAAGCGGATAAGCATGATTTGGTATTCGGCATGATGTTTAACATGCGCACCAACCCGGCCTATATTAAAATCCGCGAAATGATGCAA